>Ga0207080_1081_pt1 | contig 21091 bp, 14 predicted proteins | sample Alteio_BWMinHeat_58_FD_153532 | JGI IMG/M metagenome (GOLD analysis project Ga0207080, IMG submission 153532) | Enriched cells from forest soil in Barre Woods Harvard Forest LTER site, Petersham, Massachusetts, United States -... | ecosystem: Environmental > Terrestrial > Soil > Temperate forest >...
CTTAATAATAGAATCAATATGCATTTTATTACGGGTTTCAACCATTATATCTAACTCTGCCATTTTAATGGGGATGTCATATAAAAATCGCTCATGTTTGACTTCAAGAATATTACCTTGACCATCCCCAATAATTTTTGCAACCTGAGCCAACATTCCTGGAACATCGACAATTTTAATCCGTAAAAGATTAAAACGCCCTTCTCGAACTTGCCCCCTCATCATTATTGAGGTGACAAGACGTGCATCGATATTGCCCCCACTCACAACGATCCCAATCTTCTTATTTTCGAACTTTAATGGTGAAGCAAGAAGCGCTGCTAAACCAACAGCTCCAGCCCCCTCTACAACCGTATTTTGCTTGCGCACAAAAAGATCCACGGCGCGTTCTATCTGTTCCTCAGATACAACGATAATGTCTTCAAGGTACTTCTTTAAGATGGGTTGAGGTAACACTCCGGGATATTTTACAGCAATCCCTTCTGCAAGTGTCGTTCCCCCTTTTATTGTCTCATCAAATCCATAAATAACTTGAGCCATTGAGGCATATCTTTCGACTTCAACACCGTAAACCTTTATGGCTGGCTGTACAGACTTTGCAGCTAAGGCAACACCTGCGCAAAGACCTCCCCCACCAATGGGCACAAGGAGTAAATCAAGATCAGGTTCCGCCTCTAACATTTCAAGCCCGATCGTGCCTTGTCCGGCCATCACGTCTATGTCGTCATAAGGATGAATAAAAGAAAGCCCTTCTTTTGACGCAATCTCTTCAGCAACCTGTTGGGCTTGATCCAATGTTTCACCCGCAAGAATGACTTTTGCATCCCATTTTTCTGTGTTTCCTACCTTCGTTGGTGGTGTATAGAGTGGCATAACAACTGTTGCCGGGATTTTCATATTATGTGCATGAAAAGCAACGGCCTGCGCATGATTTCCGGCCGAAACCGTAATAACCCCCTTTTGCAGAATTTCTTTCGGAATACTGCAAAGTTTAATGTACGCCCCCCTCTCTTTAAAGGAGCCCGTTTCTTGAAGGTTCTCAAGTTTCAAATAGACTTGAGCATTGAAAAGTCTGGAAAAATAAGGGGAGTATAGAGTTGGCGTTTTATTAACAATACCCTTAAGAAGAACTTGTGCATGTTGAATATCTTTAAGCGTTAAGTTTTTCATGTCTCTTGCCTTTTACTTTTTCTGAAGTTTTCCTCTTTGAGGGAATCAGTGAAACAAAATTCTTCATGAATTCAGCCATCTGTGTTGCCGAAATCGGCCGACTTACATAATATCCTTGAACTTGATCACAATCATTTTCAAATAACTGTAAAAGCTGTTCTTTCGTTTCAACTCCCTCAGCAAGAACCTTCATATTCAAGCTATGTCCTAAAGAAACGATCGCTTTAACAATTGAAATATCTCCCCCCTTTGTCTCGATCTCTTTAATAAATGATTGGTCAATTTTTAATGTATTAACGGGAAATTGCCTCAAATAATTAAGACTTGAATACCCTGTTCCAAAATCATCAATGGATGTTATGACGCCTAATTTTCGGAATTGAGTTAATATTTTTATAAATTCCTCGGGGTCTGACATCGCAAGAGTTTCGGTCAATTCTAATTCCAAATATTCTGCCTCTAAGCCAGTTTCTTCCAGTGTTTTTTTGACAATCTCAAATAAGTTCTTATCCTTAATTTGTCTTGAAGATATATTGACAGAAATACAAACAGGTGGCAGCCCTTGATCTTGCCATTCTTTATTCTGGGCACAAGCCGTTTCAAGAACCCATTTCGCGATCGGGATGATCAATCCCGTATCCTCAGCAATAGAAATAAAATCTTTTGGTTCAACAAGCCCTTTCCTTGGATCATTCCATCTCACAAGCGCTTCAATGCCTGCAAGTTGATTCTTTTTAATATCTAATTTAGGTTGATATTCTAAAATAAAGCGATTGTTAAGAAGAGCCTCTCGCAGACCATTTTCAATTTCGAGTCTCTTTCTAACTTGAGTTTGCATAGACTTTGCATAATGTTGAAATGTATTCTTTCCACCCTCTTTTGCTTGATACATTGCATTGTCCGCATTCTTTAAGAGAGTATCTACATCCTCTCCATTATCAGGATAAAGACTAAAACCAATGCTGCATGTAATACTTAAATTACGTTTTTCAATAATATATGGCTTTGCTATCGACTCGAGAATCCGATCCAGCAAAATGGGAATCTCACTGGTTTGCTCTATATCCGGTAGAACGACAACAAATTCATCGCCTCCAATACGCGCTAATGTATCACTCGTTCTCAAAACGCTTGTGAATCGTGTTGCTACCATCTTAAGGAGAATATCACCAACAGTATGACCCAAGGCGTCGTTAATAAATTTAAAGTTATCAAGATCAATAAATATGACGGCGACTTTTAAATTATGTCGATTTGCAGAGGCGATAGCTTGGTGCAATCTGTCTAACAGAAGAGTCCGATTTGGTAAACCCGTGAGGTTGTCATGGGTTGCCCTATAGAGTAGCTCTTGCTCATCAATTTTACGCTTTGTGATATCAGAGAAAACGATAACAGCGCCGAGGTTTTCATTGTTATACCCCTTAATCTGTTGACCATCCACAAGCAAAGTATGGGGGGCTCCTTTTCGATCATGGCTCAAAATTTCAACATCCTTAACTTCATCTCCAAGCAGGGCTTGCTTGAGAGGGCGCTCCAGGAAATCAATGGCTTGTAAGAGATCGCCTTGAGGCGCAGGTGTAGGATCACTTACGGTGCGCTCATTCCCTAAGTCAACACCATACATTTCTGTAACAGTTGGGTTTAACAGTGTTAGTTTTCCATGTGCATCACAAGCAACTACTCCCCCTTTCATGGTATTCAAAATAGCATGAAGAAAGTCAGCTTTAAGTTTAACAGCTATGTCTGATATTGATTTAGAAGAGTATATGAGCAAACTGAGCATGATTATATTAATGACCGTTGCTACGACCAAACCATACAAACCAAGTGACTCAATGCTCAAACTAAGATCAGGAGTGACCTTCGGAACAAAAACCCCAGCATACATGGCTGTATAATTCATGCCACAAATTGCCCCTCCGATCAGAAGGGCACTCGCCCACCTCAAGCATAATCTTTTTTTAAATGATCCTTGGAAGCTCATAACAGACAAATAAATAGCACCCATCGCGCCTCCAAAGGCTATGAGCATAGAAAGTACTGTTTCTCCAAGTAAATAGTGAATACTAATATTATTCATTCCTTTCATATTCAGGAAACAAACAATGTTGATAGCAAGACCCAGAAATATACCGCTAATAATGTAATGTATGGTTTTAGGTTTTTTAAACATGAATATTATCAAAGAGAGAGCTGGTAGCAAAATCGCCATAAATATGGACATACCTATCCAATAAATACTATAGCTCATCGCTTTCTCTGGTAAAAAGGAAAGCATTCCAAGAATATGGGATGAGAAAATTGCACCCCCCATCACCAAAGCGGCCCCCAACAACCAATAGGCCCGTAAAACAAGAGTTCTGGGCTTACTTAAGAGAGAGCTCATGTAAAAGCCAACATAAAACGAACAACTTGAAACGATAAAAGAAACTACTAATAATTCAAAATTATAGGTACCATGCAAGGCGTTAGCAGGTATTTCACCAATCTGAAAGAATGCTTGATACCAGTCCAATTGCACCTCCTCTAGCAAATGAATTTGTCTCTAATATTATTGTATCATGGCATTTAATATTTTCAAAATAATGCACTATAAAATGATTATGGAACCATTACCGTAAAGTTTCCGGGTTGAAGCACTGTAATAACCCCTGCCCAAATACACATTGATATTGACGTTTGATCAAGGACAGGAGCTGTCGCCATCACATTCACAGCTGCCGTTATCCAAGGAGCTACAACGATCGGAACGCAAGGCATAGGCGTTAATATACCAAAAGCGAGAATTGTTCCCACCAATACCTGAGGGTTAGACATAGACGTACACATTCCAAATGTCGTGATGTTTACCATCGGCATGAAATCTGTAATATTTCCCATCAACATTCCAGAGATGACGACAGTCCGATCTGGCAAAACAATCAAGGGCGTTGGAACGAGTCCAAACGAGCATTTTATAAGAGAGGCCCCCCCTACAACAGCGAGGCTCATACGTCAATTCCTGGAGACATTGAACGGCCATTTGGCGTAAAAAACTCGGGCTTTCGCACAGGACGACCCATATCAAATACGAGACGTGATTTGTGGGCTCCCGTATCATAAAATGTATCAAACTCACCATGTTTTCTTCCCTGAACATAGGTCCCAACTTCAAGAATCGCCCCATTTGGATAATAGGTTACAGACTGCCCATCGAGAAGATCCTTTTGATAGTGTTGGATACTCGTTAATCGACCCTTAACATCATAAGCTTTTGAAGCTCCCTGTTTAAACCCATGTTCATACTGAATTTTAGCCCTTACAAATCCATTTTCATCAAAAAGAGTCGTCTCTCCGTGTTGGTCTCCTTCATGATAATTTGTATGCATAACAGGCGTCCCAGCCTTATAGAACTCCGCCGGACCATGGGGAATACCTTTGTGATAAGTCATTTTTTGCTTGAGTTTCTGATCCTCATCAAAGTGGAGATTATGTCCGTGAAGTAAACCATGTTCAAAATTGAGATGAGAAATTAAATTATTATCCTCATCATAGTCCTCCAAAACACCATGCAATTTCCCATCAATTTTCTGACCAACAAATCGTCCCGAATCGGTTGGGGAAACATCTTCTTCTATAAATTCTGTATCAACGTCATCAGTCATCATTTTTCCATTAATTAAGCGTTATCAGGCCGCCCTTGATTCCAACCATTGCTCCTTTAACATTCACCATGCCCCCACCGGTGATATCTACCATGCCTCCCCCCTTTACAGCAGCATTCGCAGCAGCTTGAAGGGTTGCATTCATCCCAGCACGCATTGTTGCACTCGCCCCAGCTTGTACAGTGACACTTGCACCTGCTTCAACTGTAGCACTTGCAATAGCTTCCATAGTAATGCTCGCACCTGCCTTAATCGTTGTATCAAGCAACGCTTCTAGGGTCGCACTTCCTCCTGCTTTCACAGTGGAATCGAGTAAGGCTTCTGCTGTAAAACTCGTAAGCGTTTTCATCGAAATAGCTTCCAGCGCATCAACACTAAATTTTCCTGTACACTTGAATGAAATATTACCGATGACGTCAAAGTCCACATCACCTTTCAAACATTTCACTTTTATATTGCCATCCATTAAAGTGATGAGATAATTTCCTTTGATAATCTGGAGCTTTTTATTGCCATCATTAAGTTTTAGAATATCGTGACTTCTTGTACCCGTGCGTCTCTCATGCTTTTCTGACGCAGCCTTCAACAGAATATTTCTGTTCCCTCCCACAATGGTAATATCGTGATTATTTTGAATATCCATTTTAAAGTCTTTTTGTGCATGGATATAAATTTCCTCGGAATATTTCTTATCCTCAAAACGAAACTCGTTGAACCCTTCACCCTTTTTTGTAGAAAGCGATCTTATCGTTGATTTTGTCGGACTACTCGGCAGGTAGGGCGGTTTATTATCTCCATTATAAACCGATCCAACAACAAGAGGCTTATCTGGATCACCATCGATAAAGGAAACAACAACCTCATGACCTATGCGTGGTGTAAAGACAGACCCCCACTTTTTACCAGCCCAGAGTGTGGCAACCCGAATCCAACAAGAGGTCGTTTCATCATTCTTTGTTGAGGGATCCCAATGGAATTTTACCTTAATGCGGCCATATTCCTCAGTATAAATCTCTTCATTTTTCTTACCCGTCACTTTGGCAGTTTGAGTACTATAAATACGGGGTTTAGGCGTTATTTGAGGGGGCCTAAATTGAATCGTTGCAGGAAAGGCGGTATACGTATTTTTATAAAGCGGTTCCTCATGATCATCTGATCCAATCTGCGCCTCATGGATGACTTCATAGAGAATATACTGAATATTTGCGTCCCTTCGGGGATGGGCTTCCAATTTAAATTTATATCCACTCAAGAAAAAGGGAACGGTTGACACACCTTCAACTCTTTTTTGAGGGAATTCTTCAGACTGAAGCCTGACTTTGACCAGCTCATCCCCATGAGATTGCTTCTCATAGATCTGATGATAACTGGTGAGGTTCCCACCACCAGCACGCCTATCGCCCGTCGCATTCGCTTTAAGCGCTGTGTGAGGTGTCAAATAATTATAGCTTTTCAACGTATCAGAACCTGTGACAATACGCTGAGAGATAAAGCACGAGCTCACCTTCATCATGAATTGATCATCCGGCGCACTATCATGAAAGCTAGCTGACGCAGCATTGGGGCAAGCTGGATGAGAGGAAAGAGAATCAGCAAGAATAAGTTTATGTCCCTCTTTATCTTGCTGGAAAAAATAAAAGATGCCCTCTTCTTCCATCAATCGACAAATAAAGTTAAAATTCGACTCATTATACTGGACACAATATTCACGAGCCTTCGTTCCTGATTTCCTCACATGATCTGTAAAAGGAATTTTGCTTTCTTCTAAGACTTTTTTAATGATCTCAATGACAGATTTATTTTGAAATATTCTGCATTGTCCAGAAAATGTTAATAACCACAGTTTGGGATAAAGTATTGCCCGATAGGTCGTCCACATATCCAAAGGCTTAAAAGGAGTATCCACTTGCTCAAACTGCCCGATAATCCCATTAAATGTCCGGGTCGCTGTTCCCGCACCAATCGAAACCGTCGCATTCCCCCCGATCATGGTATCAAAAGAAACTTCTTTACTTTTAGCCGTCATGAGAAGCGAATATTCAAAAAGGCTAGACAAACGCTCAATGCCACGAAAAGAATTCAATGTAAAGGGAGTCGAGCCAGGTGCTTTAACCGTTAAAAATATCTTGGCCTTTTTAGATGCCATTTCCCTGCCTCGTTTATTTTATTGAGGCAAACTTTAACATTCATTAACCCAACGATCCAGAACAAAGTGGGGGCAGTTTAAGGTTTAGTGAACTTGTAGTTTACTAAATTTGAATCTTGTCCTATTGAAAACTCTACATCAAAGCCAAACCCCTTACCAAAGGCAACAATATCGTCCGGTTTGTTTATTCCCTGTATACCAGCCCATGTGTAAAAACGTCCGGGAATTGAGCCTCCACTCTTCAATTTTACCCACAAGGTTTTCAAAATATCTGGATGCTTAAGAAATATATCATGACCTGATTCATCTTTTAATTCTAGGATAGAGTTATCAGCGAAACCATCCCAAACTCGAGGGTTCAGTCCATCTGCAATCACATCTGGCATTTGGATGGGATCAAAGTTTATTGTCAGATCTTCAACATGTGCTTCAGTACAACACCCACAATTCATTGCCGTAGGGATGCTCAAGTTATATTCGTCCAAAAGGAGTAGATTCGCAACATACCTACGATCAAAACGACCGCACCCAACGATAATTGACTTATATTTACCGCTTCTCCATGTTTGCGAAAGGGTCTCTGTCGGGGAGTATTTAAATGAACTCATATCAATTTTGCTCTTTAAAATGCCCGTTTCAAGCATTGTATTCCAAATCTGTCGCTTAGTATCCATATCGAAAACAAAGTCAAATTTACCAAAATCACCACCTTTTATAGATGAAGTCTCTTCAATATCCTCATTAATGCCCAAAAGAAGCCTTGAAACATAGGCATTCCAAAGTGTTACGGGATACTCAGTAGGATGACCTCCCATGCGTGATGTAACTATCTCCAGTGCTTCCTTGCGCTTTTTAAAGGCAGTCCGTATCTTCTCAAGCGTTGTCCTTTTTTGCTCATCGTTCATAAGTTTAGGATCGGCATTCGTAACCTTGTCTATTAACGTTTCACAAGTATCTTTCGTAGATGTACGTAATTCATGGGAGATTTTGATGTCATAACAGATGATCTTCCAAGTAATCCGTCTATCAAGGATGTCTTCCGTTAATTTCTCAGCCACCTTAAAGGGTGCAAAAATCTCTTCAACGCGACTGGCCTGAGCCAAGCCTTGATTTGTGCGAAGTTTCGCAAGAAATGCGGGACACTTTTCCATGTCGATTTCATATAAAGGGTTGGCTTGTGCCTGTGCGAAAACAAAGCCGAGCATAACCAATAAACACAATAACCTAATCGCCATTTTCATATAAAAACCTCATCTGATAAAACAATACAATCAAGTATGTAGTGACAAAGGTTGGATTAATCAAGTCCCCCGTCATCCCAATCCCCAAAGTGGCCGTCATTGCGAGCGGAGCGAAGCAATCCATCTTAGTCTAAGAAAGGTGGATTGCCACGCCCCTATCGGGGCTCGCAATGACGCGTCTGGGGTTGAAACACACTATTTACTCACAAGCTCCACTGTTTTCTCAGGGAACTCAACCTGAGGCAAGGGGCCTTTTGGATCTTTTAGAATCTTAACGGCCATGCGGGCTGTTTGACGGCCGAGCTCTGTCTGATCGGGACCGAGAGCGGCACGGGCTCCTTGATCAACGATATCCACGTCAGAGACAAAGGCAGGGATCTTACAGTCCTTTGCAGCTTTCACAACGCTTTTAAATGCAGAAAGAACTGTGCTGTCATTGCTAACAAACAGCGCATCAGCCTTTCCACATAAGCTTTGGCTCGCAGCCAAGACATCGCTTGTCTTAGGGGCCGTGGCAAAGATCATGTTTAAGCCCATCTCTTTAGCCGTTTTTTCCATCTCTTTATTGAGGGCCACCGAATTGGCTTCTCCTGGGTTATACACAACCCCAATGGTTTTAAGCTTAGGGACTAGCTTTTTAAAGAGCTCAAACTGGGGTTTCACAGGAATAAAGTTAGACACACCCGTGACTTGCCCGGATGGCGCCTTCAGATCTTCTACAAGCTTTGCCGAAAGAGGATCGGTCACTGAGCTAAAGACAACTTTGATGTCTGTCCCTTTTACAGCCGTCATCGCAGTTTGCGCGGCCGTTGTCCCAAGCGCCATAATAATATCGGGATTGTTTGAGACAAATTTCTGAGCAATTTGTGCCGCAAGACTTGTATTCCCTTGGGCAGATTGCACATCAAGGACAAGGGTCTCACCTCGGCTGTAACCCAAACGAGCCAGCTCATCGATGAAACCATCTCGGGTTGCATTGAGTGCAGGGTGTTCAACAATTTGAAGGATGTAAATTTTAGGGGGGGAAGAAAAGGCAGAAGTGATAGAAAGTGTTAAAGCAAAAAAGAGCGTCGTTAGAATTTGTTTTAGGTTTTTAAAGTCTCGCATTTTAGTTTCCTCATAATATAAATTTGTTTCATTTCAATAGGTTGTATTTTGGTATGATGATGATGCATAATCAGTCTCCGTGCGTTAAAGGCTCCCTCATTATTAAGGGAAATTTATACATAACAATTTTTGCTATTGAAGTCAACTGTGCTATACTTAAAATATATATTGGAGTTTTATTATGTATAATATTATGCACGAAAGTACAGGAAATGTAGTTGGCATTAAGGTTACAAAGGAATTAAAATCAGAGGATTATGCAACCTTACTTCCCTTTACCCATCAGCTCATTCTTCAGCGAGGGATGATTCGTGTTTTAACTGACCTTACAGACTTTGATCATCCCAATCACTGGGCCAATTTTAAAGCCGCTTTTCGAATTTTGAGATATTCTAAATTCGTTGAAAAGGATGCGATAATTAGCGATGCCCCATGGGTTTTAACCTTTGCAAAATTGGTTTCTCCCTTTTTTAAAACTGAAGTTCGTGTCTTTCCAAGCCATCAATCCAAAGAAGCTTGGGATTGGGCAAAAAGATAAATCCTTTTAAATCAATGCATTAGCATGTTTGTCTTGTCAAACCTATCCTCACTCCTTTAGATAGGGATTTCAATTTAAGGAAAAGGTTCGTCCTTTTCATTGTTTGGAGTTGATAATTTGACAGTTGCGACGCTTACAGTTAAGCCACTTAACCCTCCTAAAGAGAGCGGTTATATTCAACGAGTCATCGTTTCGTGCATGATTGGGAATGCTTTAGAGTGGTATGACTTTGCCCTTTATGGGTATTTTGCAACGACCATTGGCGCCCTTTTCTTCCCTAAGTTCAGTCCGTTTGCGTCATTAATGGCCACCTTTGGCATTTTTGCAGCCGGCTTTATTATGCGCCCCCTAGGCGGTGTTATCTTTGGGCATATTGGTGATAAAATAGGACGGAAGAACGCGCTTTTATGGTCCATCTATTTAATGGCTATCCCGACAACCCTTATCGGCCTCCTTCCTACCTATGAGCAAATCGGCTGGATCGCCCCTCTCCTCTTAACCATCATTCGACTCGCTCAAGGATTATCCATGGGCGGTGAATTCACAGGTTCCATGGTCTTTGTTGTCGAACATGCACAACAACGCAATCGCGGACTCTACGGCAGTTGGGTTGTCTTCAGCCTTCTTCTTGGCATCCTCGTGGGATCCGCTGTTGCAACCGCAACCTGCCATTTCCTTTCCGAAGATCAGCTTATGGGTTGGGGTTGGCGAATTCCCTTCATCTTAAGCGTTGCCGGAGGATTTGTGGGATCTATTATGCGACGCACCGTCCATGAGCCAGAACAATTTACCGAGGCGAAACAACGTCACAAAGAACATTCAACGCCTGTGAAAGAGCTTTTCAAGCATCACCTTGGAACCATCGCCTACGTCGTCATCATTGAACTAACGCTGTCCATTGGGTTTTATCTCATTGTTACCTTTATCAATAACTTTCTCACCGCGCTCCTTAATTTTGACATGGTAACAAGTCTCATGATGACAACCGTAAGTATGGTTGCGATGGGTATTGTCATCCCTATTGCAGGATGGCTCTCAGATAAAATCGGACGGAAAGCAGTCCTTATTCCAAGCGCTCTCGCGTTTACTTTCTTTGCCTATCCCCTATTTACAGCCCTCGAAGGCAGCTTCACGTCGGCTCTCTTGGCTCAAGTCTCTCTTTCCTTTATTATGGGTGTGTTCTTTGCCCCTATTCCTGCAACCCTAGTCGAGATGTTTCCCCTCTCTGTGCGCTATTCTGGTCTTTCCATTGCCCACAGCATAAGCATGGCCGTCTTTGGCGGAAGTGCCCCCTTAATCGCCACCTGGCTCATTCAAGCCACAGGAAACAATGCGGCCCCGGCCCTGTATTTAGGCGCCGCATCACTCATTTCAGCTATTGCTCTCTTGTTTCTAAAGGATCGCTTTAAGGAAGAGTTGAGGTAGAGATTTTCTAGATTACCGCGCCGGGATCTATTCAATGTGAGATTTGCAAGGTTAGCGAAGTGTTGCCGAAAAGGCATAATCGGCACAAACATGCCCACATTTAGGACAACCGCTGCTGTCCATATGCGGCTTGCAATGCGCGTTATTCGGGCCACACGTCCCAGTCTCACAACTTCCCTCAGGGGCATCACAATAATAGCACCCATCACTCATACAGAGGTTATAGAGTCGGTACCAACGCTGGACAATTTGAGGAGATATTCCTTTTGGAATAGGGCGCCCCTGAAGATCAAAGCTCACACGGGTCATTCCAAACTTCTGTTCTAATGATTTCTTTTCACCTTGACTAATCTCCCATTGAGCACCAAAGCGTAGGGATACTTCAGAGGTCGGATTTACAACAAGATGATCTTTAGGGATTTCATGGGCTGATAATTCGTGAGACACAACAAAAAGTCCGGTCCATAACAGAAATAGACATTTGATTAATCGATGCTCCACAAACCCCTCCCCTAGAGAATATCTACGGTAAGCGTGCCATAGTTTAAAAGATAAAAAAAGAGTTAATTTTCTTTTACGAGCCTATAGCGCTTCCCAAAAAGATACCCTATAACAAGAGAATAAAACGCGAAATAGAAGGAGATGATTATGGCCGGAACAGTTAACAAAGTCATTTTAGTAGGCAATTTGGGTAAAGATCCCGAAATAAAGTCCATGCAAGATGGGACCAAGATCGCAAACTTAACGATCGCCACCTCCGAACAATGGAAAGACAAGGAAACCCAAGAACGGAAAGAAAAGACGGAATGGCACCGGGTTGTTATCTTCAATGACAGACTTGCAGACATCGCTGAAAAGTACCTGCGTAAAGGCTCAAAGATTTATGTAGAAGGTCAGCTCCAAACACGGAAATGGACCGACCAAAGTGGCCAGGAACGCTACACCACTGAAGTTGTGCTCCAAAGGTATCGCGGTGAAATCACCATGCTGGACAGCAAAGGCCAAGGCGGTGGAGGTGCGACTGAATCCTTTGACAGCTCCGCCCCTGCTGGCCGCGCCGCAATGCCATCTATGGAAGACATCGATGACGAGATCCCGTTTTAGGCGAACCCTAGAAATCTAAAATCGTCACTTATAGATATTACCGCGTTGGACCTGGAGAACCCCGGGTCATCATCTACAAGTTCGACTATATGCCAGAGTTTCCCTATTGTTTTTTCATGTGAACTTTGCTTTTTAAGCGTAATCTTCCGACTATTACAGGCCTGTGAACCTGAATGTAAATGGTTACTATTTATATCACCGCCACATTTGGTGTGATTTCAAAGATACTGACCTTTCGCGTCATTCAAAAACATTTGCTTTACTCGAAAATACTCTTTACCCTCATATAGCTGAATCAAAAAACCTATCTCGCTCAGCGTCAAAAACTATTTCTTCTAAAGTCATTTTCTCTCTTTGAACTCTATTAAAGAAAGGATTTTAAATGCTCAACATTACTGAACAAGATAAATTACTAGCAGAATTAAGATCGCTTATCGATACTTCTAAAATTCGATTGGCAAGAACACTAAATCAAGAAATGACAATACTTTATTGGCATATAGGCAAGACGATTCAAACAGAAATTCTAAAGTTTGAAAAACCTGAATATGGAGAACAAACTATCAATAAGATAGGAGCAATACTGCGATCAGAATACGGAAAAGGTTTTGGTCCGAGGGTATTACGCAGAACTATTAGTTTTTATAATTGTTATTCTGATTTTGAAATTGTGTCGACGGCGTCGACAAAATTAACTTGGAGTCATTTTGTTGAACTTATTCCTATAAAGGACAAACTCAAACGTGACTTTTACGTCGAGATGTGTCGTCTCGATTCTTGGAGTGTACGCACCTTAAGAGAAAAGATTGGCAAAATGTTATACGAAAGGACGGCCATATCTCAGCAACCTGAGGAAGTTATTAAAGATTCTTTGAGTTTGGTGAAAAGCGAAGACAAGCTAATCCCCACTCTTCTCCTTCAAGATCCGTATGTTATCGACTTTCTGAATATTCCCCAGAACTATAACGAAAGTGAGTTAGAAACTGCAATTCTTGATCAAATTGGAACGTTCTTGTTGGAACTTGGTGTGGGGTTTTGTTTTGTCGCAAGACAAAAAAGAATCACAGTTGGAAATGAGGACTTTTATATGGACCTCTTGCTTTTTAATAGGTACTTAAAGCGAATGGTCGTTGTCGAGCTAAAGACAACCCATTTTAAACCCGCCCACAAAGGGCAAATGGAGTTATACCTTAACTGGCTTGATAAACACGAGAGAAGACCCGACGAAGACTCACCTCTAGGAATTATTCTTTGTACAGAAACTGATCAGGAAATAATCAAGCTATTCGATCTGGTCTCAAACAATATACATGTCGCTCAATACCTAACCGTATTGCCTCCAAGAGATATTTTTATTCAGAAGATTCAGAATATCATAAGTAAAACGAAAGAAACATACCCACTTCGTTTAGAAACAAAGAATACGGAATCAAAACAAATATTATGTGATTAAATGATTTTAAGATGGTGTTGACGATGTCGACGTGATTTTCATGGAATCTTTTTGTTGATTTAAAACTTTCTCTTCATAAATATAAGACTCACCTAAAGGACAGGCGTGACAATCTGACCTACCGGTATTATAGTGCAAAGCAGTTATCATTTTTATTCATTAAAGGAGTCTGTACTTGACTGAAAATCTAGCAGTTCCTTCGGTTTTTATCGAAGATGAAATGAGGAATTCCTTTCTCGATTACGCCATGAGCGTCATCGTGAGTCGTGCCTTGCCAGATGTCAGAGATGGACTCAAACCTGTCCACCGCCGTATTCTTTATTCAATGTATGAATCAGGCTTTGATTTTAGCAAGCCCCACAGGAAATCTGCCCGTATCGTTGGAGATGTGGTGGCGAAATACCACCCTCACGGTACAGAAGCCGTTTATGAAACTATGGTCCGTATGGCCCAACTCTTTTCCATGCGCTTGCCCCTCATTGATAAGCAGGGGAACTTCGGTTCCATGGACGGCGATCCAGCGGCAGCCATGCGGTATACGGAAGCACGCCTTTCAAAGGCAGCCCATTTTCTTCTCGAAGATATCGATAAAGAAACAGTCGACTTCCGCCCAAACTATGACGAATCCACGAGCGAACCTGCCGTTCTCCCTGCACGTATCCCCAACCTTCTTATCAATGGTGTGGGCGGTATTGCTGTGGGTATGGCAACAAATATCCCCTCACACAACCTAGGTGAAATTGTGGATGGATGTTGTGCTCTGATCGACAATCCAGAGATCACCATTGAAGAGCTTATGACCTACATCCCAGGTCCCGACTTTCCAACAGGGGCTATGATTATGGGAAGACGTGGCATCTACAGTGCCTTTAAAACAGGTAGAGGCTCACTTGTCGTAAGAAGCCGCACCCATATCGAGACCATCCGTAAAGATCGTGAAGCCATTATTGTTACTGAAGTTCCTTATCAAGTGAATAAGGCAAAGATGATTGAGCGGATTGCTGAGCTCGTCAATAACAAGGAACTCGAGGGAATTTCTGACCTTCGTGATGAATCCGACCGCGATGGTGTCCGCGTCGTTATCGAACTTAAGAAAGACGCCATTCCTGAGGTTATCTTGAATCGTCTTTATATGATGACCCCCCTTCAAACCACGTTTGCTGTGAATATGCTCGCCATTAATGCGGGGAAGCCTCAGCAGATGGGACTCAAGGAAATCATGGAGCATTTCCTTGTCTTCCGCGAAGATATCATCACGAAACGAACCCGTTTTGACCTCAAAAAAGCCAGAGAGCGGTCCCATGTGTTGGTTGGACTTGCTCTTGCGGTTGCGAATTTAGATGAGATGATCGCCCTGATTCGTAGAGCCCCAGATCCTCAAACGGCTAAGGAAGAAATTCTAAGCCGTCCTTGGAAAGTCTTCGATGTTGAACCTCTCATTCAGCTGATTGATGAGCCGGGTTATCCTATTGAAGATGGCGCTTACCGCATGTCTGAAATCCAAGCCAAAGCCATCCTGGACTTGAGACTTCATCGCCTCACCGGTCTTGAGCGTGAGAAGATCGCAGCTGAACTCAATGAAATTGTTGGCGAGATCAAGGAATGCTTGTTTATTCTCGCAAACCGCAGCAAACGCCTTGAGATCATGAGAACAGAACTCATTGAAATGAAAACAAATTTTGCAACACCACGCCGTACGACAATCGAAGATGGCGAGATGAATGCTGACGAAGAAGATCTCATCCAACGGGAGGATATGGTCGTAACCGTTAGCATGGGTGGTTATATTAAACGTGTTCCTTCAAATACGTACCGCGCACAAAAGCGGGGCGGAAAAGGACGCTCTGGAATGTCTACTCGTGAGGAGGACGCCGTTTCCGAAGTGTTTGTCGCCAATACGCATACACAAGTCTTGTTCTTCACAACAACCGGTCGCGTCTTCGGAATGAAGGTCTATAAGCTGCCTCTCGGAACGCCTCAAGCCCGTGGGAAAGCCATCATCAACCTTCTCCCACTTGAAGCAGGGGAAACCCTTTCTACGATTATGCCTATGCCTGAGGACGAAACCCAATGGGAGAATATGCACATCATGTTCGCGACCTCTTTAGGTTCTGTGCGTAGAAACTCTATGTCTGATTTTACGAACATCAGATCCAATGGAAAAATCGCCATGAAGCTTGAGGAAGGAGAACGACTCATTGCGGTCAGTCCCTGTGATGAAACAAGCGATGTCTTCCTCACAACCCATGCAGGACGTTGCATACGTTTTGCTGTAACCGACGTACGCGAATTCGTAAGCCGCTCATCGACAGGCGTCAGGGGAATTCGCCTTGGAAAAGGGGATGAGATTGTCTCAATGACCATCCTTCGTCAGGTTGAGTTTAATATTGAAGAAAGAGATTCCTACCTCAAGCAAGCCAGTAAAGCTCGCCGTCAAGAGGGCGAGGAAGACTCAAATGGGGATACGGTTCTCTTGACCCCAGAGCGTTTTGAAGCCATGGCGGCTCTTGAGGATTTCATTCTAACCGTCAGCGAAAATGGATTTGGAAAGCGTTCATCCGCTTATGAATACAGGTGCACAAACCGGGGTGGTCAAGGGATTACGACTATGGATGTCACTGAAAAGACAGGACAAGTTGTCGATTCTTTCCCTGTAAAGGATGAAGATGACATCATGCTTGTCACAAACACAGGTAAGCTCATTCGCTGTCCTGTCCATGACATTCGTATTGCGGGGCGCAGAACACAAGGTGTGACTCTTTTCCGCGTGGGAGAAGACGAGATCGTCGTCTCCGTTGCTCGTCTTCCAGAAGAGCCGGAAGGTGATGAAATCTTAAGTGATGAGGAAACCTCAGGAGATGAGTAAACCCCTCCATATTGGTATTTTTCCGGGGACCTTTGATCCCATTACCTTTGGTCATTTGGATATTATTCAAAGGGCAACAACGATCGTCGATAAACTCATTGTGGCTGTGGCAACGAATGTGGGCAAGGCTCCCCTCTTCCCCATCGAAACACGGTTAGAAATGATTGAGGACGAACTAAAAAGCCTTTCTCTCCCTCAGAATGTCGAAATTGTTGCAAAGCCTTTCGACAACCTACTTGTCAATTTTGCGAAAGAGGAAGGCGCTCAGGTTATTGTTAGAGGACTGCGAGCCGTATCAGACTTCGAATATGAATTCCAAATGGCGGGCACAAACCGTAAGCTTTGCGCTGAACTAGAGACCGTATTCCTGGTCGCATCCGAAAGCTTTCAATTGATTGCATCCCACCTTGTTAAAGAGATTGCACGCCTCCAAGGCGACACAACACCTTTCGTTTCAAAGAATATCGCAGCTCACTTGAAAAAGAAATTTTCAATACAATAATTGATTTCTTTTTTAATTATAAATGAAATAAATATAGTATCATTCTATTGACTTTCAACACAACGATGATTATGTGCTTATTTAGTTAAAACATACTTTGGTGGATTTATTATGTTTCTTACCTATGCCAAAAAGGCGCTTCTGTCTGCAATCGCTTTTTCTATGTTGATGCAATACCCTCAACAAGCCTTCGCTATGCAGAATCCCGAGGAAGACAAACCCGCTGTCCAATCAAAATCAAAGAAAAAGAGAGACAAACAAAAAGCAAAAAAAGCGGCTCTCCCAGCTGCATCAAAGAAAGAAGACTCAGATAAGCCATCCAAATCTGGCGCGTTTATCAAAAGAACACAAGCTGAAGCTGATCAAGTTGTTATTCAAGTTGCAACCCGTGTTTATAATAAAATAGCTGCGAATTGGACTCACATAGATGACGCCCCAGATGCCAAATTATCAGTGAGTTCTCACTTCTGGAGACCAAAAACCCGAAAGAAACTCGTAGATGACAATGGAAGAATTGTAGAAATATCACTTCCAAGAATTATTTTCACAGGTCACCTTAATGAGATCTCTGAGGCTTTAGATGATCTGATTAATAACCCCGCGACCCTTAATAGCAAAATTGCACTAGATACAGTACTCATGCATGTTAGCAGAGAACTTTTCGGAGAAGACGCCTTTCGATTACAATCAATAGAGTTTTCTAGGGAAGTTCTTAAGGATGCCGAGTTGACCTCTGATGATTATTTTCACGAATTACCCCGACAATTTTTAATAGAACAACAGGGAATTTCTGCTTTTCCAGCGTCTATTTCTTATATAACGAATTTAAAGCAATATCGATCGTTTAAACCCCATGGTAAAGCAGAAGGTGACGACTTTTTTTGTGTAGGTCCCAATCAATATCTTTGCTTTTACCCAGGAAATAAAAAACAAAGTCCATTAGAAGAAATTGAAACGTATTATTTACAACAATTCGTGAGAACAGATGACCTTCTTGACTGTAAAGCAGAATATTTAGTCATACATCCAAAATTATCTAAATTATTTTTAGAAATGCCAGGAGAATTTACTAACCGTCGAAGGACACAACAGCAAACTTGTAATAAAAGCCTGTTCTTTGATATTGGCGGTATAGAGAATTATGTTAAACGTAAGAAGAATATTCTCTTACGTCATGCAGCCTTGTCTGATCAAGATTTTAAGTATCAGAGGGAAGTCTTTACGCTTCAAAAACACAATTTCTCCCGCTCAGATATTCCTTCGTTTGAAAGTGTTTATGAACAATTTCAAGAAAGACTGAAATTCTTTGATGCTCTGTTTGAATTTGTAAACGAACATAAATTAGACGCCTCAACGACAAAAATGTTTCACAGTAACATTCAGTTCCTTAGTCAAATATGTAAAGGTAGTTATTCAGATAAGCTCTTAGCTTTATCATCGATAACAACTGATTATGCAGCGGAGCGAGACCTCGTCCATTTTTTTACAAGAGTCTTAGACTCCATCGTAAGCTCAGCTAGAGATGAGAAATTTCCAAGCGAAGACGTTTTTACAGAGCTTTATAAGCAAACAGTTTATGTTGTTCGTAAAAATGTTCAAAGTTTATTTAACGATGTGTTTATGCATCTCCTCGTTCAATACCCTGAATATGCCAAGAGGGAAGACAATGGAGATCAACAACTATACTCTGATGTATCTCTTGATTCATTAGATCCCGAATACAGACTTTATTATGATTTCCTTAAAAACTTCTCTCACTCTAAAGACTCAGGCGTTGTTGACAGCGTCATGAGAAGAAATACGTTTGAAATTGAAGAGATGGCTTATTTTCTTTTGGAAGGAATAGAAAATCTTCAGGCTTCCAAAGTTATTGCGAGTCTTAACTCCCTTCATACTTATTTAAACCTTGAAAAAGCTTTGCTTTCAAACTGTAGCTCGTTGGAATTTGATCCTGATATTTATGATCTAAGCGGACGAACAAGTGCTCAACAAAACGCCTTTGTTCTCTCAAGAGTGTTTAATACATATCAAGACACTGCAATGGGTAAACTCTTTTCTGAAGTCTTTGATCCTAAACGTGAAGATCGCTTAATGCGCCTCCAGGATTCATGTTTAGCAAAAGCCTGCGCGCCCTTTAAAATGGATCCGTATCAGTCCTTTTTTGAAAAACTTTTTCCTGAAAAAAAGAAAGCTGTTCAAGCGAAAAAGAAACCTGCAAAGAAAGGAGCCAAAACAAACAAACCATTCGTTAAGAAGGTGAAAAAAGCTGGACCGAGTCGTCCTGCACAACCGCCGGTTCCTTCAATTCCAGAGGCGACTGTCAAACCTACTGTCGTAGATTCTCAAGTCTTTGAGAAAGAAATAGAAACCGATGATAAAAAGGAAGATGATGTTGTACAAAACAATAACAATAACAATAACAATAACAATAATGATGTCCCTGTACTCAGGCCCTATGTGTCAAAGGTTTCTTATAAAAATATTGCATACAAAAAAAGGAATACGACACAAAGAACATCCCCCTCTTATGTCTTGGACGGAAAGCTCTACACATTCCAAGTCGCTCCCATAGATGTAAGACTTCTTGAAGAAATTAAATCGCTAAACTCTGATAGCCATGGAAGTGAAAACCTTCCTAATCTGGCACGATATCGCTTACGTTTTCATTATACAGTTGATGGTTCTGATGTGCTTAAAATGCATGAAGTCATCAATCCAAGACTTTTTCTATGTGGTAAAAAATATTTTTCAAGAGAATTTATTGAGCTTAAGTCTCGACATAAGATCATTGATGCCTTTGATTACTTACAGCCACACCAAAAAAAAGAATGTAAAAGCTTAAGTTCACAAGGACCTGGCGAGGATGCGAGTCAAAAGCGCTTATCAGCAAGAGCTCAATTTATGGAGAGTATTTTCGCAGAAAAATGCCAGAGACGAATTTCAGGTGGGCACTGGAAAGCTAATTGTCTTGACTCCGAAGCCTTACTTCTTTTGGAATTAACGGGTCAAATCCCTTACTACCTTCGTGATCTTATGGCCAAATCGGATAAAAAGATTACATTACGCAATGTCGCTTTGTGTATTTCTACATACCGCACGTGTTGCTCGAATTGTCGCCTTCTGATCCAAAGTTTTCAATGGGGTCTTAATGATCTGATTAACCATCATTTTCCAGAAAGTGATCGGATCGCAACTCACGAGGACTTCTCGACTGTTGCGGTTACAATTGGTCAAGTTGAGACTAAATTTCCAGATCTTTTGAGACCTGCTTTCGATAGCCATGTTACTTTAGGCTACGAGGGCAAGGAAAATACGCGACACAAGTTTACAAGTGTTCTTAAACAAGTGCCTGACAAGAAATAAACCTAATTGTTCCTCTCACAATTTTAGAGTATACTTCCAAAAAAAATGGGAGGAACAACTATGCCTACAAAGTCATTATCAAATACCGCTGGAATCATATTTATCTTATTAGGGTTGCTGTCCGTAGCGTATCCCTTCTACAGCTCGCTTGGGATTGAGGTCTTCATGGGAGCCTTGTTTCTCGTAGGTGGTATTTTCCAACTTTTTAGTGCCATCGAAGGCAAGGAAAAATCGGGCTACATCTGGAACTTTTGCATTGGCGTCTTGTATATTCTCGCCGGAGTCTATCTGTTAAGCCATCCCCTTTTAGGACTTGCTATCTTAACAACGATCTTAATCGCGCTCTTTTTCACTCAAGGCGTATTGATGCTTATCTTTTCAGTTCAACAAAAGGGGCACACGGACAGATGGGTTTGGGCGTTTATTAACGGTCTCATCACAATCGGCCTTGGCGTCATTCTCATGGCTGGCTTCCCCATCAGCTCCCTCTGGGCTTTTGGACTCTTAACAGGCATCAACCTCTTTATGTTTG
>Ga0207080_1082_pt1 | contig 20980 bp, 8 predicted proteins | sample Alteio_BWMinHeat_58_FD_153532 | JGI IMG/M metagenome (GOLD analysis project Ga0207080, IMG submission 153532) | Enriched cells from forest soil in Barre Woods Harvard Forest LTER site, Petersham, Massachusetts, United States -... | ecosystem: Environmental > Terrestrial > Soil > Temperate forest >...
CGCTTGTCGGATTTTAATTTGGGCCAGAAGTCTGTTTTTCGACTTCAATATAAGGACAATAGACATCCCAAAGTCGTGATCAAAGATGCTTTCTATGGAGAGACAAATATAGGTTTAGATGCCAATGCAAATATTACCGATGTTTCACGTTCTCAAGGTTTTACGTCTATAGGCAAAGAAACAGATATCACTGCTTATGCTTATAATACAAAAAACCAATTAGAAACGATTACCTATCCCAATGGCGGTAAAGAAAGCTTTACTTATCAAGATATCTATGGGGTATTAAAAACGCATGTTCAGCCTGATGGACAGACTTCAGAAAAAGTTTATCAAAAAGACGGTGAAAAAATCAGATTAATTGGTGTGATTCAATATGAAGGAGATAAGCGATTAATTACTCGCTATACGTATGATGCTGAATATCATTCAAAAAATATTTTTTTAAGATTTAAGATTAGTCCAGAAGGCAAAGTCACGGAATACCGCCCAGATAAAGACGGCAATATTGCTTCCAAAAGAGAATATCTCGGCGGCATCATAGATTTAAGCCAAAGAGCACCCAATACATCACCCAGTTTGGCTGAAATGACAGAATGGGTTGCAAAGCAGAATCCCCAGCAAATTACATTGACAGAATATGCTTATAATCCGCGTGGGCAGATTGTTCGCACGCGTGCTTTTGCCAATATTGACAACCAGGGCGAAGGCATTGTTGATGATCAAATGGGTGAAGAATTTACCTTTCCGAATTTATATGGCAATTGGTTTACCAAACAAGTCAAACAGAATGATCAATCCATTGCGATCACCAAACGGTCTTTTGATAACCTACAGCGCATCACCAGCGAAACAAATGCATTAGAACAAACCACAAGCTATGAATATCTTGATTCAAAAGCCCAAGTAAAAATAACCTATCCTAACGGCCGTGTTGAAATTCACCAAAAAGATGATAGAGGTAAAGTTCTTGAAACACAGGAAGTGGTTGACGGCATCACGCGCACAACAAAACTGGGCAGAGATACCAACGGGCGTGTAGTCATGACCACACTTCCTGATGGAAATCAGATATTTAGCTTTTATGATCATCAAGACAGATTGGGTTATACTGTTACAGCATTAGGGATTATCACTGAATATCTCTATGATCCCAAAAATCGCTGTACCACCAAAACCCAGTATGACAAGCGAATTGATCCTAAAGACTTATATCTCGTCAATCCGCCATTGCCTGGCATGCTGCCGACTGCGGATAAATTAATCCAAATATTAATTCCCCAAATCAAAAATCCGATTAAAGACAGAACAGAATTCACTTTTTCAGACAAATCCAAACGCGTGCATTATAGTGTTGATACACGACAGTGCATCACAGAATATTTTTATGATAAGCAGAATCATAAAACGGCGTCTATCACTTATGACAAGCCATTAACAGATCAACAGCTTAATGATTTAAAAAACGGCAAAGAAATAATATTAGAAAAACCTGACTTTACCAAAGATCGTTGTACAAGAAGCTTTTATGACAAAGACGGTAATATTATCGCCAAACAGGATTCTGGCGGATATATCACGGAATATATTCGAGATAACGCGGGGAAAGTCAAACATAAGGTTTTGTATAATACAAGAGCTGAGATAAATTTAAATATAAATGATTTTAATTTAATCAGACCGATGAAATCCAGCCAAGATGCGCACACTTATTATTTCCGCGATGCAAAGGGTAAAATTATTGCAGAATTATCACCTGCTGCGAAACAGGGCGAATATTATTTTACCCAACATCAGTATTATCCCAATGGCCTAAAACAAAAAATCCATCAATTTGCCAATAAAATTATTTTTATTGATGAGAGTAAACTGGTTCCGCCACCCGCCCCAGAAGCAGACCCCGATAAAGATCAGATTACCACTTATCAATATGATTTATTAAGCCGATCCAAAGAAGTCCATCTGCCCAATGAAAAATCTCAAATTAATCAATATGACAATATGGGAAATATCACAGAGCAAAAAGCCAAAGATTTACATGATATTAATAATATAGATCCCGATCATCAAAGAACAACCAAAGCCCATTTTGATGGCTGGAATCAATTAGACACAGAAACCAATGTTTTTAATGGACAGATAACACATGTCTATGATCAAAAAACAGGATTAAAAATTCATACCACAGATGCCTTAAACCGCACGACTTATTATTTTTATGATATAGACAGACGACTCATCGCGACCATCAATTCCATGGGAATCATCACTGAAAATATTTTAGATTCTTTTGGTGATGTTGTTGAAACTAAAAAATATGCCAATAAAATCCCCAAAGATCAAATTCCCGAAGGTGGGTTTTTGACTGATACTATTAAAAAACTGTTTATTTTAGATCCTCAGCATGATGAAGTGGTTATATTAGAGCGCGACAAGCGCGGACAGGTTATCCAAAAAACAGATGCAGAAGGGTGTGTTTCAACCTATCTCTATAATACCTTTAAAGAGACTATAAAAGAAAATTTGCCTGTTGGAGACAAAACGCCGTCATTATCCATACTGCATCAGTTTGAATCACGCGGATTGGAAACAACAACCATCAAAGTCGCTGTAGGCGCTGACCCTGAAATTACCAGGCGGCGATATGATAATATTTATGGCAAAGAAAGCGAACGCATTGATCCGCTTAAAGCAACTCATCAGACAGAATATAATTGTCAAGGATTGGTTAGTCAAAAAACAAAAAAAGACGGCGAAATTATCTCAAGCCATCAATTTACGCATACCGCTTTTGGGCAAATCGAGACTGAAATTGATTCAGTGGGGAATAAGACCACACACAGCTATGATCCTAAAAAGCGCACGCATACTGTCACCAGCCCTGTTTTAGATAATTCTGGATTGGAAACTATAAAAATAACCACTGCCAATATTTTTGCTGAAAAAGTATCTGAAACAGACAAGCTTCCAAATTCAGAAATTACCCAACTGTGGACACATGCGCCCGACGGTCAAACTCAAACGTATACAGACGCCCTTAAAAAAAGCACAGCAAATCAATTTGATAAAATGGGACAAGAAATCAAAATCACAGATGCCAATAAAATTGAAGCAGATTTAAAATATGATGATTCGGGAAATCTGATTCAACAGACACAAGATGCCAATGGTTTAAAATTAGAAACTGATTATAAGAGAGACAGCTTTGGTAATGCTGTTGTTGTTACTGATCCCAGAAAGATTGTCACGCAAAATAAGTTCGATAAAAAAAATCAGGTGATTGAAAGCATCGTGGATGTGGATCCCCGCCTTCGCGGGGATGACGGCTTGGGTGAGAACGACGGTTTGGGTGAGAACGACGGCTTGGGTAAGGATGAAGGTTTGGGTGGGAATAATAGGGAAGAGAGCGGAAATCACAATTCTCTCATTACCCGTCATCCCCGCGAAGGCGGGGATCCATGCCTAAATTTAACCACCCAAAAAACCTATAACAGCCAAGGTAAAATAACCCGCTTAAATCGAGGAGATTTAAACAATCCCAATTTCTATCAAGAAACCTATCAAATAGACGGATTAAATAGAAATATCGGCAAAGTTATTGATCCTAATGGATTAAATATCGCTACACAGCAAAAATTAAACGCTATAGGCAAGGTTGTTGCAGAAACTGACCCTAATGGCAATGTAACGCGTAAGTTTTATAATAATCTGGGTTTATTGCGTTTTACCGTTGACCCTGAAGGCGGTGTCACAGAAATTCATTATGATACGGAATTTAGAATTAAATATCATCGAGTCTATGAGCAGGGAATTGACCCCAGCAAATTAGACGACAAAAGCGATCTTCAGACAGTCTTAAGTCTGGTTAAAACAAACCCGCAAGACACTTTGCTTTATCACTTCTACGACACAGACGGCAAAGAACGCTTTCAAGTTAATAGCCGTGGTTCTGTTGGTGAAAAGCAATATGATCAGGCCAGACGTGAAATCAAAACCATCAAATATAATACCCAAATAGACCCTGCTTTATTGCCTGATTTAACGACACAACAATTAGTCGCGCTTATGCCGACAAAAGCAGATCCTGACAAAGATAGGGTAATTTATAGAATCCCTGATGCAAAAAACCAAGAAAGATTTGTTATTGATAGCGAAAAATATCTTTCAGAAAAGCGATTTGACAACAATGGCAATGTTATTGCCAGAATTACTTATGCGACCAAAGTTGCTGATCCGCAGAAAACAGCGGATTTACTTCGTTCGGCGCTGGATTGCTTCGCCGTGCAAGAAGACGCACGGCTCGCAATGACGGAGGGGGAGGATGATAGAGCGATCTATCAAGTTTTCGACAGCCGCAATAATCCTGAATATGTCGTCGATGGCGAAGGCATTGTCACACAATTTTGGCATGATGAAGATAATAATTTGATTCAAACCTGTGTCTATGATGCCAGAATTACAATACCTGAAAATTATGATGATCTCAAAGCCTTATTAAAGACATTAGTTCCCAATCCTAAAATTGATTGTATTAAAAAAAGCCAGTTTGACAATGCCAATCGCAAGATTGCAGAAGTTGATCCGCTTGGCTACATCGATAAATTTAAAAAAGATGCTTTAGGGAATACGATAATACATACAGACAGATCTGAAAATAACTGGCTGTATCACTATGATGGTGCAGAGCGTTTGGATACTGAAACCACTCCTCCTGTGCCTGTCACAACCGTACAAGAAAAGCTTGTAGAAAATAAAATCAAATTAACTACAACCCAGACAACACAATCTATTGAAAATAAAAAGATCCATGATAAAAATGGCAATGAACTACAAGTCGTCAAAGCGTCTAATAGCGAACAGGTCAGGATTTTGGATTGTACGTATAACAAAAACAATCAATTAACAGGGACAAAAATATCCAATGTTTTAATAGATGATTCTTCTAAGCCTGGAAGTTTTGTTACACCGCCTGTTAAAACAACAGATATTATTACAAAAATAGTCTACAACAGCAAAAAGCTTAAAATATGTGAACAAAACGAAGCAGGGCAGTGGAGTTTTTATGTCTATAATTCTGAGGGAAAGCCTGTTTATGAAGTTAATGCACTGGGTATTGTCAAACAATCTGTGCGTAATACTTTTGGTGAAATTATTGACGAGATTGTCTATGACAAACAAATCAATCTCGTCTTAAGTGAATACACTGAAACAGGCATTCCGCTGAATGTTATTGAAGGGCCTGGCGTGATTATTCCCAATAAAACACAAGATCGCACTAAATCATACGATAGGGACAATCGCGGCGATGTTGTTGTCACCACCATGGGGCCAACGTTTTATTATTTGCCCAATGGCACAGATCATCCCAAATACAAAATGGATTATTCCAAGACTTATCAGCAATACAATGCATTTAGACAAGTTTATTGTAAATTAGTCCTCATTGATCCAGAAATGTTTCCAGAGCCCTCTTCCTGTGCGCAGCAATTATATTGGTTTGATCGCAATGGCAAAACGATTGCAGAGTGCGACCCTGTATTTAGAGTGATTCAGAGAACTTATAACAGCCTGGGCCATGAAATTGAGCATTTTGAATGGGCATTGAAACCCAAGGTCGATCCTATACCCACAACAACATTGGCTGAGTTAAAAAATAATTATATTCCATCACCTAAAGACAGAGCCTATCTCTGCCAATATGATCAGGCGGGAAATTGTACAGCCAAAACCACCAAACAGGTTGTGCTTCAACAAATTACGTATGACAAAGAAAATATCCCCAGCATGTCGGATTTGCCGCCACAGGATTTAACCCAAAAATATCAATTTAACGCCATTCAAAAACGCACAATGGTTATCTATGAAGATGGCGGAATTGCCCTCATGTATTTCGACGCACGCGGAATAGAAATTGCTGCGACAGATGTGATGCGCGAAGATTTGGATAAAAAACAGCTTATACCTCTCACCTATTTTGGAATTGATCCATTTGGACAACGGGTTGCTACAACCAAATTTAAACAGGGCACATCCAATCCAACACCCAATCAAATTCCCATTCCAATTTCAATAGATCCAGATGATCAGACAGATATGACATCGTTTGACAATCGCGGATTAACTCAATATAAACAAAACGCAGAGGGCAATACCACTGGCTTTGCCTGTACTGCTTCTCGCAAAGTCGCCAGACAGTATTATTATTTGACTAATATTGGCTCAGGCACGGCCATTGTACACATTGACGAAAAGCGATTTGTTTTTGATGGATTAAATAGACCGATTGTCCAATCAGTCTGGCGTGATAATCAATGCGTCCAAACCACAGCCACTCAATATAATAGCTTTAATAACCCTGTTGCCGAAGGTCCGGGCGACGGAACCTGGCCGGTATACCGCCACTTTGATGCCTTCAATCATTGTTGGTCAACCAATGCCCAGGGCGGCGTGGCGACGATAACTTTAAGCAATTTAGCGGGACAGGAAACGGTCACACTTCAATCAGCTACCAAAGATTTAAGTCAAATTACCTATACTGAAAGCCAATTAGATGATCTCATGAGTTGGAGTACGATAGATTTAGAGCGTACTGAAACCCAGCGCGATGCTGCTGGCCGCAAAACTGTCACTACCCATCCTAAATACAGCCAACGCGATCCGAACGATCCGGCGGATGTTCCTCTGAATATCATCTCAAGTACAGCTTATCCTGCTTTTGGGAAAACCAGTTTAACTTGGGTAAAGCCGCAGGAAAGCAACTATGTCGTCAAAATGACCATCTGGCCGATGGCGGCTCCCGATCAAAAGCATGATGCGCCTATCAAAACTATAGGTAATCGCTGCGGTGTGGATGTCTCTGCTTTAGGCACAGATGTTTATACTTATGAAATGGATTATTTTTTTGTTGATCCGATCACAGGCAAGATGGGCGAAGCGCCAAGATATCGTACACAGGGTGATGTGCAGATCGATACAGGCAACTCTGCCCGCAGCTTGATGATGGTCGTTGAAGTCGAAGCGGATAATTACACGCTAAATCTAACAGGCAATACGGAAGGCGTGACTGCGATAGATTTATATGAAGGCCCTCCCCCCGCTATTGCTCGAATTCCCGTCTTGCGCCAGAACGGCAAATGCACAGTCAACTTAATGAGTCAATATTCAGGCGTTTATACTCTAGTGCCAATTGCACATGGTGAACCAAAACCTCCTGGTAGTCTAAGCTTTACGATCTATACGCCAATGCCGTCCAACTCACCATTGTCGAAACAATATGAAGTGTCGTATGAGTTTTTTTATTTTGCGCTTGGAAGGACGTTTCAGGAGAACAATATTCATACTGCTCATTTGAGTTGGAATGTACCACTTGGACTTCAACAATATCCTGCTGTTTTTACTTGCATATATTTCAATGAATTTCAAGAGTTACATACAGTCCAAACAACCATTCAACCTGGAATTGACAAAAAAAATCCGCCAGAGGAAAAAATCTGGGGTTATCTAGATGGCAAATATCTTCCATTTCCATGCGACGCAAATGGACAGTTTAAACCTTGGAATGTAAGGGAACTTAAGTATCAATGGCCATATTACCCAAAAAGTTTCTGGAATACGTATTTGCCTTGGGGACTCACAGCTGATCCTGGTAAAAGTATAAAAGTTTTGGAAGTCTCTCTTACCTTGCAAATAAGCCCAACTGAACAACTTGTTATTGCGAATCATGTCCAACCCAGCTCATCATCAGGTGGAAATACACCCTGGGGAGGTCCATATACGGCAAATTTCCCCACGACCAGTTTTTTATACATCTCTCCATTGAAAGGCTTCTCCAAGTTGCCCATGCTCTCTTATTTAGATGTCACCATGGACAGATTAGCGACGTGGAAAAAATTGCCGGCTGTTGCCATGGATGCCAATGGTGTTTATGTCAATGTCGAAGGTTTTGAGCCCTGTATTTATCCATTTAAAATCGCTGACAAACTTTCATTCTGGAAAGATTCAGATAAACTTCCACCCGTAAAAGCTAAAATGCCCAATAGTCATAAACCTGTTGTATTTAAAACAGCCATTCCGCAGCGACAGGAAGGCTTGAGTTTTAGTTTGTTAAAAACAGATAGAGAAACCATCACAGCACTATTGGATGCCCAGAAAGATGATGAAAGCATAAGACAAAAAATAGCGCCGGAAATCTTTCAGGTATTCATGTTAAAAACATTTATTCCCAATGATAACGGCCAATGGCAAAAGCTAAAAGACAAATATGATCAAAATCTGAAAGAATATAATGATCTTGTCGCCACACTCAAAAGAAAGAAAATATCTCAAAATATTGATTATGATGAAGAAAGTTTAAAACAAAAAAAAGCAAGATTAGTAGATGCTGTTCAAAATGAAATGATAGCGTATTGTGCTGATCCCAAAGTTTATAATAATTATATTAATCATCTCAAAACTGATGAAAAAAGCGAAATGGGTTTTCAGACAGCTTTGTTGTATGCCAAACAAAAGGGAATTAGCTTATATCTATGGCAAAAAGACCCTGATCGTGCCAATGCCATGAGATTGGTGAATTTCCATGATGCCGGCGAAAATGCAGATGTTTTACATTTTGATGTTGCGGGTTTTATTCTGACTAAAGCTTTATTGCCTGATGGCGTTTCGACAGAAGACATCTATGGTAAAGAAGAGCACTGGAGTTTTACGGTCAATCCTCCTGATGGTTCGCCATATCCCAGCAATCAGGTTCCGCCATCGAACCCTGTTGAAATACAGCCCAGCTATTATTATGAATATGATGCCTGGAATAATTTGACCAAGCTTACAGATACTCTAGGCAATGTCACTGAAAAAGAATATGGACATGATAATCAGCCGCGCGTTGTCAAACAGCCGCAAGTGTATATCATGCAGCCTGATAACAGCATTACCTATGACAATCCTGTTATTCATACAGGTTATAACCCGCGCGGCCGTAAAATTGGCACAAAAGATCCCAATGGAAATACACAGGCTATCGTATTAGATACAGCAGGGCAGGAAACAGCGCGTATATTGGGCGATGGGTTGGTTGTACGCCAACAAAACATGGATGCGCTCCAAAGACGTACGGATCATCGAGATGCGCGCGGTTATCGCTGGCATTATCTGCATAATCATCTTAATAGGATTTGGCAGATCACTTATCCTTCAAATTTGACGACGCGTTTTAGATACAACGAATTTTATAGAACACAGGATATCGATCAATCCAATTTTCCGACATCATATGATTATAGCCCATTAGGCCATATTTCAACGCGCTATTCGCCGACGGGATTGCAGACTACCATGAGTTTTGACCGCAATGGTCAAATGCTTGAAATCATTAATCCCGATAATAGCAGCATGGAATGGATAAGAGATCCCTGGTTCGGTACAGAACGTCGACATCGAGATTTGGGCAACGTATGGTATTCCAAAACGTATGATTTTAAAGGACAAATGCTAACCTACTCATCAGATTCTTCGCGCACGAATTATGCAGGCGCAGCAGCGGATCTTTCGATGGGTTTTCAGGGAAGGCCCATATTTTATGCTGCCGAATGGACAATACAAACGACGGATTTTACTTACCAATATGATGCCGGGCGCATGTGGTTAGTGATAGATGCCTCAGGCAATAATTCTACATTCTATGAAAACGATAGCGAAAATCGTGAAACCATGATTTACAGGGACGGCAGGATCATACACAGCACCATAGATGGCCTGGGTGAAATTATCTTTACTGCTAATCAATTTGCAACAGCCTCAATTGTCTGCGATGCCAATCGAAATCGCCGGCATGTTGTCGTGAGTTGTGTTCAGACCCAGGATATCTGGTTTGGTTATGATAAAGCTAACCGAGTGACTTTTGATTCCACTCTGGGTTCGATTGTATACACAAATGGTTTTCGTATTTCAGAAAGCAATGGGAAAGGGCTACTGAGAACATTGGCGAATGATGTTGATGGCAGATTGACTGATATAAATTATTATCAAATTGCACCAGGATCAGTTATAGAAACACATCGCGATTTACTGTCAAATGGAACATTATGGCATTATACAGAAGCCCAAAATGGCGGTAAATATTATGAACGTTGGATTGAGACAGATAACGAGGGTTGGCAGCATTCTGATCATTCCAGATTAGATAGTCAGGATACGATTACCAATTATGGTAATTTTAGTCCTATGGGATTGCCGGGTGCTCAAAGCACCAGTTATCCCGGTGGTTTTTTTGATAACATGACAAATTACTATGACGTCAGCTATGAAGATCATAAGCTGACCAGAGTGAGTGGCACGCGTCATGATCAATATGGTAATGGACCTGCATCTACAGCCACTCGACACTATGGTCCTAATGGCATGCCCAGTGTTGAGTATGGATTACAGGATAATTATGCGCCAAACAGCACAGCCTTAGTCAGCAAATATTTTGGATCAACGCCTGATGGAAAAATCTTATGGCGGACAACGGCTACGGGTACGCCGTCCAAAGTCGTTCCTGTCGCTGGATTTTACGATGGAAGAGTGACCCATTCTTCAAATTACTATGATACCCAAGACAATCTCATTGCAAGCTATGGCACCGATCCCTCAAATCCAGATGCATATTCGATTACATTAAATTATATGCAGCATGTTTCAAATCAGTTTGGAAGTCAGTTTAAGTCGCCTATTGGAGGAAGCTCCTCATTTTCCAAGTTAATGAAAGAAGTTGAGGAAAAGGCGAAAGCAAAATTTCAAAAGCAACAATCCCAAAAAATCATAGCGTTCGAAAAACAAGCGCATGCGCCGCATTTGATGGCGCCTGATTTTATTCAAACGTATCCTGCCCAGGCGCCGAGTGAATGTATAGTCGGACCTGGAGATACTCTTGAAAGTATAGCGCAGCGTCTGACGGGAGACTCCAACCCTGATCCCATCAGAGCCGCCAATGGTTTGACTAAAGGCGAAACATTATTTGTGGGACAGAAATTAGTCATCCCGCAATTTTTACCCAATACCAACAACATAGACGACAACACGCCGTACGATACGTTCATGAGAATCATGATCGGAAATTTATATCCGCATCTGGATTTAAAACAACCGCCGCCACCGCCAAAACCTCATAGCGGTGGATGGCTGGGCGGAGTTTTTGGAGAAGTGGTTCATGCGATTGTGGATGTTGCGGCAGGCGTGATAGGATTTGTAGTGACAGGATTTAATCCAGCTGGTGCGGCATTATTTGCAAGTCTCGCCGATGCGGCATTCCAGGAAGTCGCCACAGGCAGTATCAATGTGATGGCAGCGCTGGTGGCAGGAATAGAAAGCGGCATCAGCATGGGCGTCATGGCGCCAGTGGGGTCGATAGTCGGAACAGGCTTTGCTGCTTTGGGAAAAAGCTTGGCATCACAAACGCTTCAGCAAGCGGTGATGAAAGCGGGAGAAATTGCAGTTGCCAACCAATTAGTCGAAATGGCAGCAGGCATGCGCGCCAAATTTGATTTTGATGCCTTATTTGCTGAAATGGGAACAGCAATGGTAATGCATGGTCTGGGGCCTATGGAAGATTCAGCATTGGGTATTAGCTCAAAAGGCTTTACTGGCAGTATGATCAACGGCGAAACAGGCGCATTGGTCGATAGCGGATTAGAAGCTGCCGAAGGACAAAAAGTTGATATGACAGCCGCCGTTGCACAGGCATTTGGGTCAGTGGTGGGCAGTGATATTGGTGAAGAAGTAGGTACTGTGATAAAACCTCAAAATACACAAACTACGAATGCGTATAATCAGGCACAACAGGATAGTGCGAATGCGCAGCAGGCAACAATGCAAGGAAAAGGTGTGGGGAGTAATCCGAATAGCTTTTTTAATAGTAACAAAAAGAATGCGGGTCAGGGAGGTAATGATTATGCGGATCAAACATCTAATAATTCTAAGCAACAGAGTGAAGATAATACTAGCTGGTTACTTGGTGATCCGAAAAAAATATTGCAAGATGCAGGGGTAGATGTTTCAAGTAATAATGTAAGTGGAGAGCCGCCAGCATCAGAAAATAGCCTATATCCTGAATCCCATGGTGTCATTGACTCGGTTTCTGCAGGAATTAGCAAAACAGCAGGTAAAGTTTTACCGAGATATCAAAATCTTTATGATGAATATTCAAGCGCGATAAGAGACAATTTTGATCATGCGGCAAAACTTGGTTGGAGTGAGTTTGAAAACGCAGCTTCCCAAGATGTTAAATACTGGGCTGGACAGGCAAAAATGTTTGCAAGAGGTGCTGAGTACTATACAGATAAGGCAAGGTCCATGGCATCAAAGATCGAATTTTGGAGTAATGGAGTGGTAAGAAATATTGATCGTGTAGGAACAGGAGTTCAAGTTGCAGTTGTAGCAAATAATGTGATCACTGCCCAAACACCAGAAGAAGCTGCAAAGGCGGCGTTTGTGGGTGGGTGGGAGATACATGGTGGAAGAGTTGGTGCGACTGCGGGTGTAGGCCTTGCCTTTGTTGAAGAAACGGGGGCTCCAATTATTTCAACGCCGGTCGCTATTTTGACAATTGCTGGTTTAAGTTATGCTGGAAGTTATACTTTTGGAAAAGTAGCATCTGTTGTGTGGGATGTTGGTGAAGAGTGGGAAGAAAATAAAAGTCAATCTTGGAGCTTTACAAAATGACAAATAATTTAGAGGCTTGGATGTTTGCATTTGGAGAAATACCTCTTAATAAGAGAATTGCATTTATATCTGGGATAATAATGTTTGCCTCAGCGATTTATGTATCAGTTATTTCACCAATAATATTTAATTATATTATTATACCTGGGATAGAAAAAAAAATAGGAAAGCAATTAGATTTACATCCATTGTTGAGTTATATATTTCTTGGAGAGTGGATGTGTCGGCAAAATGAAATTGCTATCTACTTGATTAATAGATATTTGGCGATGAGATTTAAAAATGATCGTGGGTTGCCAAAATACTGTTTAAGGTTTGGGTTAAGAAAAGCAGGCTATACTATAGATATGTCGACAAAATTTGAAATTATAATGAGTTTTTTACTTGTAATGGTTTTTATAATAATAATTATATCCGCAACAATAGCGCTTTATGCAAGTGATCAGCTGCCATTTTTTTCTCATTCTCAAAATTTTGTATAATCAAAAAAATGGTCGAAATTTACTTGAAGATAATGAATTAAGGATTGAAGAGTTTTTTTATAGCAGCATATAGAAGCAAGCAAGCGTAGCCCAGATGAGCGAAGCGAAATCTGGGAAAATTAATTTAAATTAAAAATTAGGAGGAATAGCTTCTGTTTATGAAGATCCTTTGCATAGAAATGTTGCAATGAATATGTTTGGAATTGGAGTTGGAACATTTACTTCAAAGGCAGGGGGGGGGAAGCAATATTTGGTGGAGCAGAATTGACGGTAGAAATTATGTCGAATCCAAGGTTGGCCATAGGCGCCGTGGCATTAGTTGGATTAGGAACAATGAGGTTTTTTACTGGTAAAGCTGTAGGGCAATTTGTATATGATTTACCCGACACTGTTAGAGAAGATAGTAAGGAGGTTAAAAATTGGTTCCAGAAACAATAAGTTTTTGGTTTAATCATTTATGTTCTTTTCCTTGGAAATCAGGAATTGTATTAACTGGAGTTTTTTTTGTTCCCATATTAATATTGAATATAATCTATGGATTAATTATATCGCCTTTAATATGTAAATTTTATATTGTTCCTCAAATTGAGAAAAAAGTTGGAAAAAAACTTGGTTATAGTTATTTGCTGAGTCTTGTTCCTTTCGGAAGATTTTTTAATAGAGGAATGGAAATATCGGCGTATATTCTTAATAGATACTATGCGTTTAAAAAATATGGCGAACGTGGACTTCCTTCTGGGTGCAAGAATCTTGCACTAAAACAAGTGGGATATACTATTGATATGATATCAAAATCAGAGTTGATTTTTGCATTTTCAATAAGAATAAATATGTGGGTGGGTTCAATTTCATTTATTATTGCATTTATTGCAGCTGTATTGAGTCATTCTTCGTAGCAAGCGTAGCCTGGATGAGCGAAGCGAAATCCGGGTGAATGAATCAAATTAAGTAAAACATTTGGAAAAATTAAACATGGTAAGTTACAGAAGAAACTATTGTTTGGGGGGTTGTTATTTTTTTACAGTTAATTTGCGCAATCGAAAATCAAAAATTTTGGTTGAATATATAGAATTGCTGAGATGCGCAATGAGGCGTGTGCAGCAAGAACAATACTATGAAATCAAATCTATAGTTATCTTGCCTGAACATTTACATTGCATTTGGCAGCTACCATCTAAAGACGCAAATTATTCACAACGATGGAAAGAAATTAAGAAATATTTTACACAAGGGGTAAAACAAGCTGGAGTTTATTTGGAAAAAAATAATAAAGGTGAATATAATCTTTGGCAAAGAAGATTTTGGGAACATACTATACGGGATGAGAGAGATTTTGAAAATCATGTCAATTATATTCATTATAATCCTGTAAAACATGGTTATGTAAAACGGGTAAAAGATTGGCCATATTCTTCTTTTCATCAATATGTAAAAAATGGAATAATTTTAGATGATTGGAGTGGAATTGAAACAAATGAAAAAGGCGTTTATGGCGAATGATGAAACCCCGGATTTCGCTTTGCTCATCCGGGCTACTTGCTACTTGCTAAAGATATTGCTAACCGACGCCTCGTAAATCAAAATCGGAAACATGATACGGTGTGATAATATCTTTATGAAAATTAAATTTTTCAGGAAGGTGTTCAAATAAAATACCTAATGCTGAAGGAGTAGTATTTTTGTATTTTACAAGATTAGAAGATATTTCCTCGGATGAAATAGGTGTATCAAATTGAATTTTATTGGTAATCATGGCTATTGCAAGTACAGGAATAGAAAGCTCTCTACAGAAAGATACCTCTGGACAGCTTGTCATATTGATAAAATCAGCCCCCCAGCTTTTGTACATTTTCGACTCAGCAATACTTGAAAATTTAGGGCCTTCTTCTGAAAGCATTGTGCCACCTATACGATGGACTACATTATTGCTTAAAAAAATTTTGTGCGCAAGATTGATTAAATCTTCTGATATGGGTTTTGAAAAATCGTAGTAAGTAGGTTTCTCTAATGCAGGAGGACCTAAAGTTACGGGGCGACATTTAGTAAAATCAATTATTTGATCAAATAAAATCAAATCACCAACATTATCTTCTTTGCGCAAAGAGCCACATGCAGTAAGATGAATAATAAAATCTAGTTTTTGTAAATACATGCCATAAACATTGGCTTGCCAAGGTATTTCCTCAAAAGTTAACTGATAACTACCGCCATGTCGTTGAAGTGTAAATATTTGATGCTTGTTATATAAGCCTGCGCATATGGTATCTGCCATCGGCCCGTATGGAGTTTTCTGAGAAATTTCCTGGAAAGATTTATTCCAGTGTTTCCAATGACAAGCTCCACCAATGATGCCTATCCTCATTTTTTTTCCTATATTACTTTAGCTGATTTGATTTTAAGAAAATTGGTTATTGGCGTTATGTTCCATTGTATTTTCAAATATACATTTCTCGTTTATTTTCCGCAGTATAATAAATTATTGCTGTGATTACAATGATGGCACGATAACAAAAATGATAAATAATTTTAGCTGAGTTTTATTAAAAGTGCATATAAAATATTTTTTAATTTGTTTTACATGCGATGTCATTGTGACGTGAAATTTTTACACAGCCTCTAATGAATGAGCCATTGTTAGCAAATTCTAATTTATTTTTTTTCGAGGGATTGTATAAAAAATCGGGGTCACATTCAGATAATTCGGTGGTTGGTCGAATTTCTTTTCCATAGCTATAAAGGTCTCCATGAAAAAATTCAAGTTTCATGGAGCGTACAAGTTCGTGAAGCTTGATGCTATTGATTTTAATATTTCCATCGGTGTGTGCAAGCGTTGATTTTACCATCATTAGTTCTCGCATTTCTTCAATAATGGTTTGGACTTTTCTAAAATTAGGATTTGAGGAAATCATTGTAGGAAGCTGCATAGAATAATAAACAGGTATATTTTTTTCGTATGAAAAACGATAAGGTCCCATGATGGTGGGTATCTGGTTTAATCCATATTCCTCAGCATAAATTTTTTGAAGATGAGAGATAGGAGCTGCTTGATCATCAACTAATGGACGGCTTCCAGAAATCCCTCCAAGAAAAATATAAATTAATTGTTTTAATGTATCTATTGTATATATGTCTGGTTTAAATCCACTTTCTTCGAGAATAGTCGATATTTTCTGCCATAAAATATCGAGCAGTAATTTTCTTCGTCCAAGTTCTGAATGTTCAAATCCTTTCTTGTAAAGATAGTTTTCTAATTTAGTCCATGCATGAGATTTTTTATGCTTCTTTAATGCATCATCCCACGGTTTAGTCAAATACAATATTTCCGATTCCCAATTATTTTTGAATTTGGGGCTATTATAAAGTTCTCTAAAGACATACCAATGTTTAAATGGATTCTTAGGTTGTATACAATTAATATCATATTGTTTCATCAGCTTATTATGATGGCGGGTTTCTGATATTTTAGGAATCATAAATAAAGATCGGGCACCTGCTGAAACAGAATAGCAGGGCGTCAGTCCAAAATATTCGAAAATGCCAACTTCCATTCCTTTGTTTGGATCAGATAATTCCACAGAAAAAACCCGATCATTTGTTTCGCGGTATACTTCTACAGGATTTTTAATAATCATTCCAAATGGAATCGAGCGATATCCCAGCTTGTCTTTTAATTTTTGAGGAACTTCTGGATCAGATAAAGGTATGCTGTTATTGCCATTATATGGGATATAAACAGCATCATCGTGCATTATTGTAGAGCCAAATGGGTAACGAACACGAAGCAAAGTAAATTGATCGGATGGATCAATTTCATCCAGAATTTTATAAAGCTCCTGGCAGCCTTTTATAGCGTATTTCCTTGCAGATTTCCACGTAAGTTCTTCGACGTTTGGGAATGATGTATCCATACTAAATTTCCTTTTAAGATAATTCCTTTGTGAGAGTATATCATTAAGTATTTGCAAATTCAACAATTATATTCAGTAATTTTGCCCTGTAATTTAAATGCATAAATTACATTAAGAAAATAAAGCAGGATTTTAAATCAATCTTTTCATTTAAATTTTACCCAATTGAACATGCGCATTATATGGGATTAGTATGTTTGCATGTAATTGATTGCACATAGCATAAATGATTTTAAGCGCCGATCCAGCGTTTACCCGAAGAAAACAATAATAAGATTAAATAATAAAAAAGGCCTTATTATAATAATAAATCAATAATAATAAAGAAAGTGACGGGGCTATAGCCAATTGCTTACAAAGTATATAGCAAGCGCACCAATTCAAATCAAGTAAAATGTTTGGACAAAGCAAAATATGATAAGTTATAAAAAAAATTATTGCATGAACATGTGGATTATATTTCCTGGATTTCACTTTGCTCATCCAGTCTACTATTATTTTGATCATTGCTGTGCAGCATAATTTACATAAAATGCATAATATAAAGCCATTTTTGGTAAAAAACCGTATTAAGCTATTGACGAATATTTTTTAAATATGATATAAAGTTGCTAATAATTGAACACAGATGGATTAAGGATTAGAGAATTATATTTTATGACAATACTTTGGAATTTAATAAATATAGGCATTCTGATGAAAGTTTCAACAAATCAGAATCGCTTATATCTCATTGATAATGCAATTGCAGGAACCATGCAAAATCTTCCCGCACAAGTACCACAGCATCAATTTCAAAGGATTGAGAGCTTTGGTCTTCAAGTTTATATGTTGCATCTACTGTTTTTCAATGTTACCAAAACCTTCATGATGGAAGTGCCCAAGAAACTGTATTTCTGTGCCAAAAAATTTCATTTTATATTATATGGGTGTCTTATGGAGCAAAAAAAAATTAACAAACCAATTTTTTATTTGACTAATTTACTCCTCATAAGGTTTAAAGTGATTTAATTATGATTAATGTGTTTCATGTTTTTTTTGATTCTTTGGAGAAAATAGGCATATATTTTGTTTTTATTTGGAGAGAAATTATATGACAAATTCCTTTAAGCGGGCTGGATATATTTTTTGTTTGTTTATCGTAGGAATTTTAGCGGGTTGCGTGCCTATAAAAGGTGATTTACCTGTTGATTATCATTTTAAACCTGATACTACTGAGGGCTTGGCTATATTAAGTATAGCTTGTGATTTAGGGGAAGGAGATAGTTCTGCCAATTTATTTTTGAATAAGAAAGAGCCATCCGACAATGATCCTCAACTATATCGAGTTATAGTCAATTGTGGTGCAGGGGGTTCATTAGCTGATAGGCTATTTAATGAAAAAGCAGGTAAGCCTGCATTGAAAATATTGAATTTATCAGAAGGAACATATTATTTTAATTCTATTATGCAGAATATTGGTGAGAAAATTGTAACAGTTAAATTTAATCCTCTTTATTTTAAAGTTTTGCCACAACAAGTAAGTTATTTAGGACGTTTAAAAATTGCTCCAGATAATAATGAAGTTAGATTTGGGCTGATAGATGCAGAAAACCAAGATATTCCATGGGCTAAACAAAAATTACTTTTCTTAAATAAGGAAAAGATTAAAATTAATTATCTTAGTAAAAGTAACTAAATGAAATTTATGAAGCAAGTGTAGCTTAGATAAGCAAGCATAGATGCTGTAATTGCTTGAGCTTATTTGTTTTATAAAAGGAAAAGGAGAAATATCATATGCGTGAATTAATAGATTTTTCAGAAGCTTATAGAAAAGTATCAATTTTTTATTATATTCCTTATGCGGCGTTTTACGCCAAATGCAAGTCCAAAAATATACCCTTTCTATTTGATATTAAATGATGATTTTACCTCGCTTGCCATAAGCTGGTATTATGATGATCTATTTACCCGGAATTCAGCTGGGATTCGTGGAAAACAAGGAATTTATTAGGGACAATGAATGAAAGTGCATAATACCGCCTCAATGGAAGAAGTTTTCTGGCAGGATGTTCGTAAGCAGGTCAAAACCTTGGCGCCGGATATGTTTGAAGCCATTGAGCAGCTTGAACCCGACGGCAGTTACAAACTCTACAAAATAAAATACCCTTATGGTGCCACTATTCTCGGCAAAAACGGTATTTTTCATGTGCCTGATGCAAAAGGCCATTTGGTTCCTCTGGATGATGCTTCCCTCAATTCAAAATTACAGGAAGAACTTGGGTATAACTGGAATAGTCTACCGATGAGCTTGATTATGTCAGGACAAGTAGATTTATTGTTAGGTGAAGCAAGGCCCCCAATTCAAGTATCAAGTATATATAAAAGTGGAGCAGTACTTGCTCTTCGGGCGGTTCTTGATCCTGCCCAATCATATCAGGCCAGACATCTTTGGTATGTATTTTCAGGCACCCGTGCACCATACATGTTAGCGAGCATAGCAGACGATACTTCTTTTAATCGGCTAAAAAAATATTTTAATATGAGATTGCATAAGCCTGTAACACAGCAAGAACATTGGCAATTATTTGTTGAAATGGCAAATCATGAAGCTTTTCATCATCCTTGGTTTACCGAACTATTGGTATTCTCAAAACAATGGCTAAAACCGCGAAAAGATAATGCCTGGAAATTATTTCACTTGGCTTTATTGAAAAGAGCCTGGAAAACTTCTGAATATCTCAGGAATATTCACGTTGTTAACATGATATGGGAAAAATTTACATCAGAAATTAGAAATAAAAAAGTCAATAATTTAATTATTGCCCTGTCAAAATATGTTATTGAAGCAAGCCTTGGACAAGCGCCGCTACATGTTATTGCTGATGAAACAAATATTGCTGGCCCATTTAATGAAATTGCTTCACTTCTTCTCGATGTGTATCAATTGAAAAAATACGCACCTATTACAATGGTAACAGACAATTTTGACCAGAATAAAGAGTCCCCAGGATTTATTTCTATTCAAATGCCAAATCTTAAATTGAATGCAAAAAGCACCAATAAAAGCAATAAAATGATTGCTGATATGCGCGAAATAAGGTATGTAGTGACACAATTTGTGAGTAAAATAGATAGCGGGTATATTAACGTAAGTGATACGCTTTTTGCTGATTTGAGTAAAATTAACTTTGATTTTTATCATGCGGATGATGATAAGCTTCATGAATTGCTGCCAGCAATATCAGTCTTTGATGGCGTTGCTTTGGCAGAAAAATGGAAAAAAACACCAGAGAATAATCTTATGCCTTATAGAAATAACTTTATCAGGGGGTGCATTAAAATAGCTGCTCACCCAAAAAAAGAAGTAGGATAAGGATAATTCTTGTTCCAAAATAAGAAGGCTATTATTTTACTATAAGATTTTTGAAAAAACCCATTTTTTACCTCTCGATTATGGTAAAATACGATGCGTCCTTTGTAAAATATGAACCATCGCAATTTAACTTTTTCAGAAAATCGTTAAATCGTTTTTTTATTCAAGAGGGGTATGCTAGTAATGTTTTTTAAAGATAAAGGGTTCAGTGAAGCAAACAATGGTTATATTAACCCAAAAAATAACTCAAACAGCATTTTACAAAACAATAAAAAAGGCAAAAGAAAACTTCAATATCAACAGTATGTACAAAGTCCACTCGTCGCAAAATAATACAATCCTTTCTATATTTGACTTTTTCAGAAATTTTTTTTTATTCGAGAGGAGTACAATAGCAATGATTTTTAAAATTAAAGGGTTCAGTGAAGCAAGCAATGCCTACGTTAACTCAAAAAATAACCCAAACAGCATTTTACAAAACAATAAAAAAAACAAAAGAAAACTTCAATATCAACAGTATGTACAAAGTTCACTCGTCGCAA
>Ga0207080_1084_pt1 | contig 20898 bp, 17 predicted proteins | sample Alteio_BWMinHeat_58_FD_153532 | JGI IMG/M metagenome (GOLD analysis project Ga0207080, IMG submission 153532) | Enriched cells from forest soil in Barre Woods Harvard Forest LTER site, Petersham, Massachusetts, United States -... | ecosystem: Environmental > Terrestrial > Soil > Temperate forest >...
CTGGGCCTGAAACAGGTTGTTACACCCGGACTGGACACGCCGGGCACATCCCTGGTGTCCTTTCAGCATACCGCTGAAGACCTTAACAAAATAGCTTCCCAGATAGCGGGCGAAGGCATGGCAACAGGTCTGCATAATCATGAGGGTGAATTTAAAATGCTGGAAGGTCAGCTGATCTATGATGCTATTTTAAATGCCCTGGACCCTGAACTGGTGAAAATGCAATTCCAGACCGAGGTGATCAAGTTGGGATATAAGGCGTCGGATTATTTCAAAAAATATCCCGGCAGGTTTATTTCGGCACATTTATCCGATTGGACGGCTGATAAAAAGCAGGTGCCTATAGGCCAGGGAGTGATTGACTGGAAAGAATTTTTCGCGGCGGCTAAAACAGGCGGCGCCAAAAATTTCTTTGTGGAGATGAATTTTGAGACTTTTAAGGACAGCGCCAGTTATATACATGCGTTGGGTTAAAAACTCACCCCAATCCTCACCCCATTTTTAATATTACTACCACTATTAAATGATTCGCCGTACAATACCCTGAAATTGAGGTATTGCAGGCCGAAACCTAATTCTATATAATTATGCAGTTCGGGGATGGATAAGTAATTGAAGTCGACGATCTCCTGTAGTTTAAATTTGCGGATGAGCGGGATCTTGTTGGTGATGAAGCCTGAGAAGTTGTGCTCCAAATGACCCTCGATGTATTCGGTACTTGTGCTGAATTTGTAGTAATCTAACAGCAGGAAACTGTTAATGCCGCTTTTGTAAAACAATATCTCGTTACCGCTAAATTGCTTGTAATCATGATAATAGAAGCGGTTCGCTGTCAAAAATTTCCCGACTCCTACAAAAAACGACGTTTTGCCATACATACCCATGCTGATGTCTTGTTTGCTGATGTCGGCGCTAAGCAAATCGTAATCCACATCCGAGCCAAACACATCTTTGATGCCTTTGGTAAAAGTCAGACCAATGGTAGGATAATCTGATGGTATGTATCGGCGACCAAATGGGTAGGTCTCGTACTTATTGCTGAAATCATAAGTGGTACGCAGGATAACTTTGAGTGATTGGTATTCGGGGAACAATGGTGCGTCCAGAGCAGGTGTCAAAGGGTTGTTAGATGTAAACTGGTGATTGCCAGGACTGAAAAAGCTGTAATCGGTTGAATTGGGCAGCCATCGGTGATCGGCCCATTCTACGGTTGCGGAAGCCTGCCAGCCACCGGTTATCCTGCCGGACAGCGAGGCCGAAGCAAATTTTTTCTGGTAGAGCTTTTCGTAATTCTCTCGCTCAAACAGGGTATAGATAGAATTTACAAATGAAGATATAGGCTCATGATTATTCAGGTCGACGACATTAGAGCCACCGGCAAGGTTAAGGTAGAAACTACCAACTGGTAAAGTTGCATTAGCATTTGCATCAAATAAATGATCCGAAAAACCATAACGCAGGTTTGCTCCAAAAGCCAAAAACTTATTGGTGACGCTGTCATAGCGTTTCCGGAAACTTGCGCCATAATTCAGCACCGGGCCCTCAACCGTGTTGTATGATAGGGCACCTATCAGCGGATCGAGATGATAAAACTCCCGTTTATACCGGTTGATAATATTGACCCCGCTTAATACCAGGTTAAGGGGTTTTACTTTGTTTGTCACCTTGTCGAGTGAATCCTGGTAGGCTTTTGAATCGCGTTTGATAGCCAGCTTCTCTTTCTTTTGGTAGTCTGTTCGCTCTTCTTCAGTAAGGGGCACGGGCCGTTGCTGGTTCCAGAAGGCGGTGTCGTTTTTGGTTACTTTTTGCGGGATATGCAGCAACTCGTTGAACTCGTTCTTCTTAAAAGTTGGGTTCAGATCATAATCCTTATAAACCGAGATAAAATATCCTTTGAGCCTGAAACCAAACAACCCGCCCGTAAAATCGTAACGGTTTGACGCCTGCATCCACCTATTGGAATCGACTGGTAAAAACTGCTGGTTTATCCGCACAGTATCCACAAAATTGATATTGGCCCGTTTGGTGATGTACACGTCCACGGCGTAAATGCGCCAACTGTCATCGATGATGTAAATGTATCCTTCAAAACAGGGGTCATAACCGCGCCTGGGCGTAATGCGTATTTTATTGATGACCACGCCGTTTTCAGTTGAAGTGCCCATTAATTTGTATTTATAATAGAAGATGGCGTTATCCGAAATAGGGGATACCAGCGGGCGATTGCTCAAGCCTTGCCAATTTTGAAAGTTATCGTAAAAATTCACCCGGGCATCGCTGGCCCGGTTAAAGCTGAACATTTTATTGCTGCCTGAAAACTTGGAGGATATCATTTCCTCATGCAGCTGACCGGGGTATTTATAGCTCAGTTTTGATTCCGATTCCGAGAGATAAATAATCCCCCTGCGGTTGGAATCGAGGCCCAACTCACGACCAATTTGATTAATATCTGCGCCCATAAATTTCTTAGGCGCTGAAAGCAATTTTTGTAATCCCTTGATATACACCTCGCAGGTATAGGCCTTGGTCTCGCTCAAATGGGCTTTTCGTTTGCGTATCGCTTTGCGAATGATCGCGTAAGCAGGGTCCTCACCTTTGGCATTGATGGTGACGGCATTCAACTCGTAAACCTCGGCAGTTAGGGTAACATTTAGTACCGTACTGCTTTTAAGATTCACAGTTCGGCTTTCCTGTTTATAACCGACAGCCTTGTATCGAACTTCATAATTGCCGGGCTGTAATTGCAATGAATAATCGCCTTCGCTATTGGCCGATGCGCCTTTGGTGGTGTTTTTGATATAGACACTGGCAAAGGGAACAGGCTTGCCGTTTTGGTCGGTAACCTTACCGCTCAGCGTGGTGCTCTGCGCCGATGCACTCCAATAAACTAAAGTAAAAAGGATAAATGTAAAGGCAGACCGCATAAGTAAGGCTATTTATGCTAAGATGAGGTTATTCCAGAATAGTTACGACGGGTGAGGTGTTAATTAGTGTTAATTGTTTGAACCTTGATTTATAGGATTAAGTGATTTCCATGATTGTAAAATATAAATGGAATAAGTAATCATGCTAATCCATAAATCATGCGAATCAAGGTTCAGACTATCATCCCCATCAACTCATCATCACTAATGATCGGAATATTCAGCTTGGTGGCTTTCTCTAATTTAGCTGGACCCATATTATCCCCGGCAACTAAATAATCCAGTTTGGCGGAGATACTGCTGAGAATTTTGCCGCCGTTTTGTTCGATGATATCCTTCAGTTCGTCACGTGAACGGGAGAAAGTGCCCGAAATAATGAAGCTTTTACCGGAAAGTTTTTCACTCGCCAGTATCACTTCTTTTTCTTCGGCGACGAATTGCAGGCCGCGTTCTTTTAGTTTTTCAATTTCCTCGCGGTGCTTTTCGTCCTCAAAATATTCTATCAGGCTGCGGGCAATGCGGTCGCCTATTTCTTCTACGGCGGTTAGTTCTTCGAAAGAAGCTGCCATCATTTTATCTATCGACTTAAAATGCATCGCCAGTTTTTTGGCCACTGTGGCACCCACATAGCGAATACCCAGGCCAAACAAAACCTTTTCAAATGGTTGCTCCTTCGATTTTTCGATGCCGTCCAGCATGTTATTGATAGATTTTTCACCAAAGCGTTCCATTGTTTTTAGCTGGCCGGCTTTGGTGTGCAAGTCATAAATGTCACTAATGTGGCGAATAAAGCCTTTTTCGTAAAGTGTTTCTATGGTCTCGTCACCTAAACCATCAATATCCATCACTTTGCGACCCGTAAAATGCTGCATTTTGCCCACTATCTGCGGTGCGCAGCCTTCGTCGTTGGGGCAATAAAAAGCAGCTTCACCCTCTTTCCGTTCCAGTGTAGTGCCGCAAACCGGGCAGTTGGTGATATAATGTATAGGCGCTGCGCCGGGTTTACGTTTATCTAAGTTTACACTGATGATCTTCGGGATAATCTCGCCGCCTTTTTCTACGTAAACGGAATCGCCTTCGTGCAGGTCAAGGCGCACAATTTCGTTGGCATTGTGCAGAGTGGCGCGTTTTACGGTGGTTCCGGCTAACAATATCGGTTTCAGGTTGGCAACCGGGGTTACCGCACCCGTGCGGCCCACCTGGTAACTCACACTTTGCAGCTCGGTTTCAACCTGCTGCGCCTTGTATTTATAGGCTATTGCCCAACGCGGCGACTTAGCGGTAAAGCCCAGTTCTTCCTGCTGCGCATAATTATTTACCTTGATAACAATACCATCGATATCATAACTCAGGTTAAAGCGCTTGCTTTCCCATTCGCCTATGAATTTTAGTACATCTTCAATATTGCCGCATAGCCGGCTCTCGCTGTTCACGGGGAAGCCCCAGCTTTTTACGGCTTGCAGGCTTTCCCAATGGGTGGCAAATAAACGCTTTTCAGTGTACAGGAAATACATAAAACTATCCAGCGGGCGTTTGGCTACTTCGGCTGAGTCCTGCAATTTGATGGTTCCTGATGCAAAGTTGCGCGGATTGGCGTAGGGTGGTTCTCCATTTTCTATGCGTTCTTCGTTTAGCCGGTCGAATGCCTTGAGGTGCATAAACACCTCGCCACGTATTTCGAAATCATCCGGGTAATTACCCTCATGAAGCTTTTTAGGTATGCTGCGAATGGTTTTTACGTTGGTGGTCACCTCGTCGCCCTGGGTGCCATCACCACGGGTTACAGCGCGAACCATTTGGCCCTTTTCGTAAGTCACACTCATCGATAGCCCATCGAATTTCAGTTCGCACACATATTCAAAATTGTCGCCGATTGCTTTTTTGATGCGCTGGTCAAAATCAAACAACTCCTGTTCGTTATAGGTATTTCCCAGCGAAAGCATAGGCCAGCGGTGCTTTACCGTCTGGAACTCCTTGGTGATAAAGCCCCCCACGTTCTGCGTCGGTGAATCCGGGTCAATAAGCTCTGGGAACTGCGTTTCCAGCGCGGTCAGTTCCTCCAGTAATTTATCAAATTCAAAATCCGAAATGGATGGCATGGCCAGCACATAGTATTCGTAACTATGCTTCTTTAACTCGGCCGAAAGCGCCTCAATACGTTTTTTTGCTTCTGCAGGTGACATGGAACGAAGATAGTAAATTAGTGAATTGTGATTGGTGAATAGAGATTAGTTTTTTTGTATGTTTATATAGGCTGGTAGTAACGGTCGGGAGGTCACTCACAGCTAGTAAAATTCGGCACTTCCCTGAATTTTGCGCAAAACGACGACTACAATTAAACCAAACGATACTTACACAATCTTAGTTAATGTAAAAACCAAATAATACATACTATGAAGAAGTTCACAAGAATCCTGTTTTTGGCAGGAGCATTATCCGTGTTTAGCATAACAGCGAGCCACGCACAAGAAGTTACAATAAGAGCCAGGCTGGCTGAGCCCGTGCGCGTGGCCCCGCCTCCGGCACCATCCCGCGACCACGTTTGGGTTGAGGGCGAATGGGTAGCAAACGGCGGTACTTATGTGTACAAACCTGGTTACTGGGTGCTGCCCCCACGCCCGCATGCCAGGTGGGTACGCGGTCACTGGCGCCAAACACCCCGTGGGTGGGTTTGGAAACCAGGACACTGGAGATAATAACAAAAAGGCCTTCTGATGTATCAAAAGGCCTTTTTGTATGTAAATGTTGATGATTTAATTATCGCTGATCGTCTGATCGTCCATAATGGTCATCGGGATAATCATGCCGCCGGGTAATTTGGGATTATCCTTAATTTCCACATTGCCTTTAATTACCTGGTTTATGCGGGCCTCAGCTATCCAGCCGCTTTCCCTGTCAATTTTCAGGTCATATTCCGATATTCCGTTTACGGTATATTTCATCGGCATGCCATTCATTTCTGTAAAGTCGTTGTTGTCGCCGGGCGATATCACTGATTCACCGTGTACCATATAGGCGCTTGCCGTGATGCTGTTTAAAGTAAAGGTAGTTGTTGATTTGGTCTGCATGTTAGATTCCACTGCAGAACTAACCGACCATTTATCATTTTGGGCGACTTTTACATCCGGGAAAACGGCCGTGCCTATCTCGATATTAGCCTTAAATGCCTCCGGGCCAAACGATTTCATCAATTGTTCCCTGAACTGGTTCTTTTGTTCGTCGGTCAATTGGGTAACTCCCTCAAATAGCCCTTTGGAAAGGTTTTCGGTATTGCCGATAGACAAGACCTTGCCGGTTTTGCTCATTACAATGGAAAATGGTTTATTCGTCATATTCTCCATAATGGTTGAAAATACGTCCGGATGATCCTTCTTATCCGATTCGAAATTCATAGTACCGGTCGGCAGAGCCATCTGAATACCGATACGATCGTATTGTACATTCATTGCGTAGGACGTGTCCATAACCGCGGTAACTGTAAATGCCATTTTAGCTGTCAGGCTCGAATTAACGTTTTGTAATTGCCCGTTAATAGTTTGACTGATGGTCATATTGGTATTCGTAATCATGTAGTAGGTGTTACCCCTGGTCAGATTAAGTGCAAGGGTTGCCTTTTGCGCGAAGCAGGTGGTGTAAACGAGGAATAATATGGTAAATGTTAGTAGCTTTTTCATAAGTATTATATTTCATAGAAAGAACAATTAAACCGGTATTTCCTATATTATTTATACGGCCGTTGTTCATAATAGTTGTGTTGATATTCAGTGTAATAACATCGTTAATGGCAAAAAAGTTTCGCGTATTTTTACGTGATTTGCATTAGGGTTAAAAACGGCATTATTTAGAGCAAAAGCAGTTGAATAATAACTAAAAAAGCATAGCTGGACCAGCTTTAATAAAAGCTAATAAATTGTTATAATAGAGGGTGTTATACAGTTTTATAATTGATATAAAATAAAAAGACCAACAGGTTTTAAAACTTGTTGGTCTTGCATACAATTACTCGCATTATTGTCAGCTTTTCTTGGCCTGTTCTTTCGCCAGCATGGCATCCCGTATTAATTTAACAGGCGCGTTACCATAGCTCAGGAACTTTTCATTAAACTCTTTCAGGTTGTATTTATCACCCTGTTTGGCTTTCCATTCTTCGCGCAGGTCCATAATTTCTTTAAAGCCAGTGTAATAGCTGTCGAGTTGCACGCTGGTTACACTTACACGTTTCCATTTGTTCTCAGCCTCAGCAGGCTGCTGGAAAGCCTCGTGAGTAAGCAGGGTAATGGCCTGCTGTTTCGGCATATTAAGGCAGTGCACGCTATAGTCCAATATAGTATTGCAGGATGAGCGTAAATTCCATTTATACCACATCAGCAACATTTCAGGTTCAAAATTATCGTAGCCGTTATCCATCATCATTTGCTCGCTGTATACCGCCCAGCCTTCTATCATAGCATTATTTCCAAAAATGGATTTGATCATGCTGGGTGTCTTATTGGCATACACCAATTGCACGTAATGGCCCGGGATCGCCTCGTGAATGCATAATATCTGCAACATATACTGGTTGTATTCGCGCAGGTAGCTTTCCGCTCTTTCGGGCGCCCATCCCGACAGGCTGCCGACATTGAAATAGGAGTTCTGCCCTGCGTCATACGGCCCGGGCGAGCTCATGGAAGCGCCGGCGACACCCGCCATATAACCAGGTTCTTTGCGTACCACCAAAGGTTTTGTCGGGTCAAGCGTAACCAGGTTCTTTTCCTTTACAAAAGCCGTTAGTTTGGGTAATATCTGCTCTATCGCACTCTGAAATTCATCCGGCCTCACGTGTTTTGTTGATATCGTATCTATCATTTGGCCAATAATATCCAGTGTATCAGCCGGCATGGGTTTGTTACCAAAATATTTAGGCCAGAGTTTGATGCTTATTTTAGCCATTTCATGGTGCATATATACTTTGCGGTCAACGGCAGCATTGAACACCTGCTGCGCAGTCTCGGTCGCTTGTATTTCGTATTTAAACTTATCTTCATACAAATCCTTGCCAAGCCGGAAGCTTCGCGGCTTATCATTCTTCATATTCTTCAGGAAATCCGTATACCCCTTAATAGCATCGGCAGACAATTTGGCCCTGTCGAGCATGAGCTTTTTAGTGGCTTCCGGGATATTGGCCTTTTTGAGTGAATCGGCAAAGTCAGTTTCAATAACACCAACCCCTCCGAGATGTTGCTCAATGGCCAGGTTGGTCAATTCTACAGCCGGATTTTTGAGTTGCTTTTCAGCTTCTTTGTAGTAAGCCGGGATGAAGGCCATTTTTTGATAAAAGCTGGTGAGACGTTTGGAAAGTGGTGCGTAATGCTCGTTCAGTATATAAGCAAATGTACCGATGACGTTATAGGATGAGGGGTCCCACTCGTAGGCCTTTTGCTGCTCTATTTGCCATTGCAGGTACGACATCTGGTTTTGTATGATAGCATAATCCATTTTATTGGACACCAAAAAGCCTGATGGGTTGTATTTGCCCAGGGAGTCGAGCTGTACCTTGGCAAAGTTGAGCTGTTTTTCGCGGGTAGACTTATTGGGAATGAGCAACAAACTGTCATATTTGTGATAACCCACGCTTGTGGCCCAGTCGGGGTTCAGCTTCCAGAATTCGTCCAAAAAATGCTGTTCGTAGCTGTTGAATGCCACATCATCCACGCTGCCGGCCATAGGCGAAACCGAACTATCTTTTTTGCAGGCTATCAAAAATGAGGCGAACAGGGTAAATGTTATTAATACTTTTTTAATCACGGGCGAAGATTTTAACTTGGTTGGATAAACTTAAAAACATTTTATTCAAAGCCAAAGTATCGGGCAGTATAAATTATTAAAACGGCTGATTTACGTCAACTATTTTTTAGATTCAATGTTGTATAGGAAAACTACCGCCATGACCAGCGAGCATATAATACTAAACGAGCATGTAATATTAACCTCCGAACTGGTAAAGTTGCTAAAGGGAGGTGGCGCCCATGCCGGTATCGACGAGGCATTAAAAGACTTACCAAAAGAACTGAGAGGCGCCAGGCCGGATAAATTACCGTATAGTATATGGCAGTTGGTGGAGCATATCCGCATTGCCCAATGGGATATGCTGGAGTTCAGCAAGCATGAGAAACATGAGTCGCCACAATGGCCCGAAGAATATTGGGTAAAAGAAACCGCACCGGCTAATGAAGAAGCGTGGGAAAAGTCAATCCGGCAAATTAATAACGATCGGGAAGAATTTATCTGGCTTTTGAAAAACGAAGATATTTATCAGCCCATCCCACATGGTGAGGGGCAAAGCATATTGCGCGAAGCCTTGCAAATAGCCGATCATAATGCGTATCATATAGCAGAGATTATTGTGATAAGACGATTACTGGGTGTATGGAATTGAACCTTAGGATCTAACGAGCAGAAACCTGACTTAAAACTTAAAACTTTCGACTTACTAATTCACTCCATTAATAAAACTAATAATACCGGGCATTAGCTCTGCTTTGAGCGGTAAATCGGGTTTGTTATAGGTAGCCAGGTTTTGGTCGCGATCTGCCGGAGCCTCTTTTAAAACATGGTTCATACCGGGAATAATAAGCAGCGTGGCATCCGATTTGCCTTTTTTTAGCTTGTCGGCATCAGCTGTTGTAACCTGAAGGTCAGTAGTGCCCTGTATTATCAATACCGGTATTTTCAGTGTTTTGATCACGCGTTGCGGTGGATACCTGAACCATGACATGAGGTAACGCTGGATGCTTGGCCTGGCAATTGAATACATTCGCGGATCGATATCATCGATCGTTTTACCTTTTTTCAAACTGTCAAGTAATGTCTTAAATTCATCCTGCATGTACTGAGGCTTTGATTTCAATTGCTCGGTCAGTATTTTGTCAGCCTGGTCGCCCGCACCGGCTATAGAAATAAATGCTTTCACGGGTTGGTCGCGGCAGGCAAGCATGCCCACTAATGAACCTTCGCTATGGCCAAGCACGATAACTTTCGAAAAGCGTTCATCCTGGTTAAGCGTCTGTATGATCACCACCGCATCATCAATATAATCGTCAAACCGCAGGTCGGATTCTTTGTTGCTGGTTACGCTCTCACCGATCATCCTTTTATCGTACCGGACAGATGCAATGCCGTTTTTAGCAAGCCCCTGGGCAATATCTTTGTAAGCGTTGGTTTCAAGGTCCATCTTGGGGCTGTTGCCGTTACGGTCGGTAGGCCCTGAGCCCGCTATGATCAGCACAACGGGTATTTTACCTGACGCATTTTTAGGCATGGTTAAAGTGCCATGGATATTGCATGATAGTGTTTTCACAGTAAATGGCGATTCGTCTAAGGAAGGATCGACATTTGAGCTTGCCGTAACTGTTGTGGCGGGGGGCTGCAGCGGTTTTAAAAGTAGTCCAATTATCTGGTTTTGCTTATTCAGCGAGATGCTTAAAGCGAGTGCTCCATTCTGAAAAATAGCCTTATAAAGGGCTACCTGCGAGGCATAACTGGTGAAAGCGGTTTGTGTCAGGTTACCGAGTTGGCTCCTCAATTGCGTCGTTGTGGTTTTAAAATTGTCAAAGGTAAGTGCACTAACCATTTCAGGGCCAAACATTTTATAAATGCTGTCGGGCTGGTTGCTGTTATAAAAAGCTGTGAATTTGCTTACAGCTGCGGCATAGTTGGCGGGTTCTGTCTGAGCCATCGCTTTAATGCCAAGTGACATTATTAACAATAAAAAAAATATTCTTCTCATTTTATGAATAATCGGGGAAACAAATATAGTACCTCAAATCAAATTAAGATTAATTTCACACTCTTTTGATGCTACATAATGATAATGAGTGCTTAATATTAAATACGGTGTTCAAAATACACTTTATATTGTGCTAATTAAATTTATTGCAAAAAATCGTAAAAAGCAGTAGTTTATGATATTTATTATTAATTTATCGTTAAACGCAGCATATATGGTATATTAATTCTGATATTTAGTTGCTATATTGCGAAGGTTTTAAACGTAAAATATTATAGGCTAAACCTTTACTTCACTTTTTAATGAAACTATTTGCCGGATGCTTACTTACCGTATTCATTGCAGTTTCCTATAATTCTGCGAAGGCTCAGGCAATTTCATCAGAAATTCACGGTAAAATCCTGACAGAAAATTCTTCTCCGGCCGACGCGGCAACTATTGTGCTGCTGGAATCAAAAGACTCATCTGTAGTCAAATCAACGATAAGTACCCCTCAAGGAATTTTTAGCTTTAATGGATTGCAGGCAGGAAGCTATTTGCTGTTTATAACCAAACTCAACTATACCAAAGCCTATTCGGGCCCTTACCAGCTTGTCGAAGATAAAAACATGGATGCAGGTACTATCACCCTCAAACCTGCGGCTACACAACTAAACGAAGTTACGATTACCGGTAAAAAAGATTTTGTCGAGGTAAGAAAAGACAAAACAGTGCTTAACGTGGAACAGAATGTGATGGCAGCAGGCGGTTCCCTGTACGACGTTTTAACAACCTCACCAGGTGTAAAGCTTGTAAATGATGAGATTCTGTATCGCGGAGGACAAAAGGCGCTGATAGCGATAGACGGCAAACCGGTGTTGCTATCGGGTGATGAACTGATGAACTTTCTGAAAAACTATCAAAGCAGCAGCATCAGCCAGGTGGAGCTTATCGATAACCCGGGTGGGAAATACGAGGCTTCAGCAGGAGGCGGTATGATAAACATCATCCTGAAAAAGAATAAAGAACTGGGTTCAAACGCGAGTGTTACCGCATCGGGAGGATACGGGCAGAAATACAAGTCGGGCATCGGTTTTAACTATAACCTGCGTACTGAGAAGCTGAACTTATTTGCAAGTTATGGTTTCCAGGATAATAAAACGCCGCACACCATAACGAACGACCGCACTATTTTTGAAGGCGGTCAACTGTACGATTTTAATCTAAACTACGAAGCAGATTTAAAAACAATAAATAACAATTTCAGCGTAGGGGCTGATTACAAATTGACCAAAGGCCAAACTATTGGCTTTTTAGTGAACGGGTTTGATAACGGCATCACCATCAATAAACAGAATGTTACCGTTATATCTACAAACGGCCTGCGCGACTCGAGCATCAACACGCAATCGGCCATTAATCGTCATATCAACAATATAAGCTACAACCTGAATTACAGCGCTAACCTGGATAAAGCAGGTAACAGTGTGATAACTGCAGACGCCGATTACTCCAATTACCAGCGGCGCTCGGCGGAAAACCTTCAGAATGACTTTTTTGATGCCGCCGGCCAGGCCGAAGGTAATCCGATTTTTTACCAGGATAACTCGCCTTCACATATCACCATCAAATCGGCCGGCCTCGATTTCAGGCAGACGCTTTCAAAATCAGCGCACTTTGACGCAGGCGTAAAAACAAGCCGGGTGAACAGCGATAACCAGATAGGTTTTGATAGTTTGGTAAACAACACCTATGTACCGGTGGCTGACCTAACCGATCATTTCATATACGACGAACGTATTGACGCGGCTTACCTGCAGTTTCAAAGCAAGATCAACAAAACGAGTATTTCGGTTAGTTTAAGGGGAGAGAATACTACGAATTCGGCACTATCTGTGAAACCCAATCACCAGGTTGATAGCAGTTATTTCAATCTTTTTCCTACTGTACAATTAAGCCAGGAGTTGAGTAAAAACAACCAGTTAACAGCATTTTATACCCGCAGCATTAACCGGCCCAATTACCAGGACCTGAACCCTTTTGTGGGCTATGTCGACAAGTATTATTACAGTACAGGTAACCCTTTTTTAAAGCCTGATTATATCAATACATACGAAATATCGGACCTGGTAATGAACAGGTACAAGATAACCCTGGATATGGTAATAACCGATAACTATTGGAACACCATTTTTGAGCAGGATGATGTAACTAAAGTATATACTACCAAGAAAGCAAACCTGGGTACGCGTTATCAATACCAGGTAAAGTTTGATATTCCGGTTGATATAACCTCATGGTGGAACGCAACGGCCAGCATTGACGCCTTTCATGAAAAATACGTTTACAGCAATGACACACTCGCAACAAAGCAAACAAACGGACTTACTATTGACCTAACCCAGAGCTTTAAGATTACGCCGAAACTAAGCCTGCAGTGGATAAATTACTACGAGTCGCCTACTTATTATATTATCAGCCAGTATAAAACATTGTATTATATGGATGCAGGCATTGCTTATTCTATTTTTCAGAACAAAGGTAGTTTGAGATTGGCCGCAAGTGACATATTTAATACACACTACAATATGTATCACAGTAATTTCGCTAACCTGAACATAACTGAGAAAGATAAACTGGGTTCAAGATTTGTAGTAGCCACGTTTACCTATCGTTTCGGAACATCATCCGCCAGGAGGCGTAACAACAATAGCGATGAGCAAAGAAGGCTCGGCGGTAGCAGCAACGAGAATTGATTTAAACAACTTTCATTTCACGGTATTTGCCCTTAATTTTTGTTACGAAATAATTTCCTAACGATTCGGAGTTGATAAACCTTTTGTAAACTGAATTTGGAAACTTGAAATATTGCCAGACAGCACCATTCTCCCTGAACTCAAGTTCGAGTATCTTATTATCCGGGTCATATCCTACACTTTGCAAAGCAGTAGATTGCACATGATGCCTTTTCATAACGTTAAGCCGAAATAGAGCTTAATATATAATCAGCAAAAAGTAAAATAGTTTTTAAATTTAGCCAATCCGGCCGGTGAGCATGCTGATAATGATGATAAGCAATACCAGTAATGTAATAAAAGTGTATAAGTAGTCTTTTTCGAGGATAAAACCAATTGCTGAGAACGCAACGCGGATTACCGGGGTTGCAATTAATAAAACAATCCCCGCCTGGATAATAGCCTGGCCTTTAAGATTGAATACCCCATTGGCAATGCCTTTGACATTCTGAATGAAATAGGGCACACCTTTAAAAACGCGATAATCCGGAATGCTATTCCCATGCCGGTACACAAAAAGTACGCCTCCTATAACAACTATAACCATAGAAAGTATGACCCCTGTGCGCAGGATCCAGCCGATAACAACCTGCATATCGGTATCTTTAAAGCCCTTGGTTTTAGCCGGAGCCCGGGGGTTAAATTTTGCCTGTTGCGCCATTATAAATCATTTGAATAGCTATCACGGTGATAACGATAGCAAACAGCCATCGCAGCCAGCCCGATGAACTGGCATGCACCAATATTTTTGAACCGCTTACCGCGCCTATCAATACGCCAATTACCACCGGCATGGCAATGCCCGGATGTATGTACCCGCGCTGCAGGTAAACAACGGCACTTGCTGCAGCGGTTACGCCTATCATAAAATTACTTGTTGTGGTTGATACCTTGAAAGGGATGCGCATGACACCATCCATTGCGATAACTTTTAAAGCACCCGAACCAATACCCAGCAAGCCCGAGATAACCCCGGCAAATATCATCATGAAAAAACCACCCGCAATATTGGTGACGCTGTATTTAATTAGTTCGCCATTTAAAGGGTAGGAGCCTCCCAGTTTTAATTTTTTTGATAAAAACGTCTCTCGATGGACAAGTTGTTCCATCCTTTGGCGCAGCGACATTGCAGCCGAAAATATGAGTATGAGCCCGAATAATATAGCTATAAAATGAGCAGGTATATAAATGGCGAGCATGGCGCCGGTAAATGCTCCTGCTGTGGTAGCAATCTCCAGGAACATGCCCAGCCTGATATTGGTAAGGCCTTCTTTAACGTAAGCTGCGGCAGATCCGGATGAAGTAGCAATAACTGATACTAGCGATGCGCCGATGGCATAGTGGATGTCAACATGCATTAAAAGCGTTAATAATGGTATGATGATGAAGCCGCCGCCCAGGCCTGTTAACGACCCAAGCAGCCCTGCAAAATAGGAACCCAGCAGTAAAATAGCAGTAAATACAATTACCGACATAGGCGAACAGTATTGTTGAGAGCCGTAAAAGTAGTAATAACTTTTTTTGACTGGCTTATTTAACATAAAATTGATAGGATGTCGCTAAATTTACCACAACAATAAACCCGGTGTACTGTTGTCAGGTATACCGCATTTTAAATTCCTATGACCATGGCATCAAAAAAGATTATCGATTTACTCGGCGATGAAGCAGATGGCTTGCTCAATCATCAATGTAAAACATTTACCAAAGATCAGTTGCACACACCTTCACCCGATTTTGTGGATAAGGTATTTGCACAGAGTAACCGGAATACGCAGGTGCTGCGTAACCTGGAGGCCATGTACAGTCACGGCAGATTGGCCGGCACGGGCTACCTTTCTATTTTGCCTGTCGATCAGGGCATCGAACACACCGCCGGGGCCTCATTTGCCAAAAATCCTTTGTATTTTGATCCCGAAAATATTATCAAACTGGCTGTCGAGGGTAATTGTAATGCTGTGGCTACTACTTTCGGCAACCTGGCAATGATGTCGCGCAAATACGCACACAAAATTCCTTTTGTGGTAAAATTGAATCATAACGAACTGCTTACTTATCCTACCAAATACAACCAGGTGATGTTCGGTACCGTTGAGGATGCCTGGAATTTAGGCGCGGCAGCAGTTGGTGCAACCATCTATTTCGGGTCGGAAGAATCGGACAGGCAGATTGTAGAGGTTGCAAAAGCATTTGAAGAAGCACATGCGCGCGGCATGGCAACTATCCTTTGGTGCTATACGCGCAACAATGCCTTCAAGAAAGACGGCGTAAACTATGAAACCTCCGCTGATATTACAGGGCAAGCCAACCACATTGGCGTTACCATACAGGCAGATATTATAAAACAAAAAATGCCCGATGTAAATGGTGGTTTTACAGCGATCAATTTCTCTAAGAGCGACCCGCTGATGTACAGTAAGCTGACCACTGACCACCCTATCGACCTATGCCGTTACCAATTGGCCAATTGTTATATGGGCAGGGCAGGATTGATCAATTCGGGCGGTGAATCGAAAGGCGCATCTGACCTGGCCGATTCAGTAAAGCACGCGGTAGTTAACAAACGCGCGGGCGGAACAGGTTTGATATTGGGACGAAGGGCATTCCAGCGGCCGTTTAAGGAAGGAGTTGATTTTCTGCATACCATACAGGATGTATATTTGGATAAGGACATTGATATTGCTTAATTTTAGCAATATCGATGAACAAAGTAAGGCTTGAAAATTTCTCAGACGGGGTGTTTGCCATAGCGGTTACATTGCTGGTTCTAAACATCAAAATACCAGATGCGAAGAACCTGGATAATCACCAGCTGACGCAACGGGTCCTTGACTCGATCCCGCAACTGCTCACTTTTGGGTTTACATTCATGGTGATTGGCGTGTTTTGGGTGGCGCATCAGCGAATCCTGAGCATGACAAAACTGGTAGATAGCAGGCTGTTGTGGTTAAACGTTGTTTACCTGATGTTTGTCGCCATAATGCCATATCCCGCTGCCCTGTTGGCCGAGAACCCTTTTCTTACCACCAGTATCCAGGTTTACTCCGGCACCCTGTTTGTTATCGGCCTTATGCATTACCTCCTGCTCAGGCACATTTATAACACATCAAATATAAAAAATGAGTTATTTACTGAAGAGGTTTACCGTTCCTATACCCAGGCAGGTGTGACCGGACCATCTATTTACATCCTGTCGGCAGGCCTCAGCTTTGTTCATCCCTACATCAGTTTCGGCCTCATCATTAGCTCATTGGTCTTTTATATCTTCTTTTCCGGCAGAAGGCTCGAACGCAAGCTGATGACCCGCGTGAAGTGACATTTGCCGGATTTGCTACCGACCATGCGTCCCGATGGGACGCTTTGCTATGTAGAAATTACGCCCGATTATTTACGTTTCGGAGAAACGTTTGGTAGAACGAGGAATTAGGCAGCTTAATTTACTATTTTTGGCATCTATTTTCAACTGCCAATGGGTTACCCGAGCTTACAAGCCTGTATTGCTGACCTTGAAAAAAATGGTCATTTATTACGCGTTAAGGACGAAGTTGACCCATACCTGCAAATGGCGGCCATACACTTGCGCGTTTTTGAGCATGGTGGCCCGGCTATCTTGTTTGAAAATGTAAAAGGCAGTAAGTTTCCGGCATTGTCCAACCTGTTTGGGACGCTGGATCGCTCCAAATTCATTTTTCGGGATACACTGGAGCAGATCAAAACTTTGATCGAGCTTAAAAATGATCCGCTTAAAGCGATAAAAAGTCCTTTTAAATATGCCCATGTTGGTATGACAGCGGTATCGGCCTTGCCGAAGAAAGTAAGCGGCAGCTCACCCATAAGCTTTGGAAAGGCAAAAATCAGCGACCTGCCCCAAATTGTAAACTGGCCAAAAGACGGTGGCCCTTTTGTAACAATGCCACAGGTTTATACCGAGGATATTGATAAACCCGGCATCATGAATGCCAACCTGGGTATGTACCGCATCCAAATGGGTGGTAATATTTACGAACAGAACAGGGAGATCGGTTTGCACTATCAATTGCATAGGGGAATAGGGATTCATCAGACGAAGGCCAATGCCAAGGGGCAGCCATTGAAAGTAAGCATTTTTGTCGGCGGCCCGCCATCGCACCCCGTCGCAGCCGTAATGCCATTGCCCGAAGGATTATCGGAAATGACCTTTGCGGGAGCACTAGGTAAACGTAGGTTTAGGTATTTTTATGATGATGAAGGATTTTGCATATCTGCTGACGCGGATTTTGTAATAACCGGAACCGTAATGCCGCATGAAAATAAGCCCGAGGGCCCGTTTGGCGATCATTTGGGTTATTATAGCTTGAAACACCCATTTCCGCTAATGAAAGTACATAACGTGTATCATAAAAAAGATGCAACATGGTCATTCACCGTAGTTGGCCGCCCGCCGCAGGAGGATACCAGTTTTGGCGCGCTGATACATGAAATAACCGGTCCGGGTATCAGTGAGGAAATACCAGGATTACACGCCGTAAACGCTGTAGATGCCGCCGGTGTACACCCGCTTTTGTTCGCCATTGGTAGCGAACGTTACACGCCCTATTTGAACGAACGCAAACCACAGGAGATATTAACTATTGCCAATCATATATTGGGCACTAATCAACTCAGCCTTGCCAAATACTTATTTATCGCTGCTAAAGGCGATGACCCTAATTTAAGTGTGAAGGACATAGGTGGCTTCCTGAAACATATCCTGGAACGTGTTGACCTAACAAGCGATCTGCATTTTCACACCAATACCACCATCGATACTTTAGATTATAGCGGAAGCGGCCTAAACTCCGGCAGTAAGTTGGTCGTCGCAGCTGCGGGAGCAATCAGAAGAGAGCTGTGGAGTGAGTTGCCAGCAGATTTTGACCTGCCGCGTCCATTTGAAAAATGCAAAATGGTAATGCCGGGTATATTGGCTGTTGAAGTACCGAAGAATATTAAACAAAGCGATACGCCACTTATATTTGAAATACTGGAAGAGCATCTTTCCGATAAACAACTTGATGGATTACCCTTGATGGTGCTTTGTGACGATGCCGATTTTACCGCGCAAAATCCGAATAATTTCGTTTGGGTAACCTTTATCCGCAGTAACCCTTCGCATGACGTTTATGGCATTAACAGTTTTACCGAACATAAGCATTGGGGCTGCAAGGGGCCGCTGATCATTGATGCCCGTATTAAACCGCATCATGCACCTGTTTTGGAAAAAGATCCTGAAGTAGAAAAATTAGTAGATAAGATGGGGGAGAAGGGTGGAGCGCTCTATGGCATTATATAGTCATAGCCCCTCGTTTCTTAATATACCAAGCAACGTATTAATATCCGCCGTATCGTATTCCGCCTTATCATAAATTGAAATAAGACTGACTGTTTCATTTTTGATACCACATAAGTGATTATCCTGGCGCCGCCTGATTTACCTTTGCCCTTGCTGCTTATGGCTATTCTTATTTTGAACAAATTACGTCCTAAAGGAATGCCAAGAGTTGGATTTGTTTCAAGATCGCTAATGAGCCTGGCGATGTCAGATTTAAAGGAAGGGTATTTTTTAATTAATGGTTTTGCCTCTTTATCAAAATTTGCAGTGATCTTAATGCTATAACTCATTTAGCCAGTTTTTAGCATCCTTTAGTTCGGTTTTACCATCAAGGGACGATTTTACTTCATGTACACCGTTTTTGAAGCCATTATAAAATTCATTAAGGTCGGCCTGATTTTTAGATACTTTATTTCGGTTTTTAAATAAGGATTTTACTTCACTAATGATCTTCTTATCGTCAGTGTCAAGTATCATTCTTACCACTTCAAGTTTTTCGGCCTGCAAATTCATACTATCAAATTTACGGTTAATTTGATTATTGCCAAACCATTATTTCAATTCATCCAACACCCTAAACATCTTTTCCTTTACCCCTTTTGATGAGCCATTAAAATTATTCACCATAATGGAAAAGCAAAGCTCGCGGCCATTATGGGTTTGATAGCCGGCATAGGTAAGCACATTGAGAATACTGCCGCTTTTCATTTTCATATTGTTGTAGGTGGGCAGGCTCTCATAAAAATCATTGAACCAGTCGGTACCCCTGGCGGATTTTAATACTGTGGCCATGGTCATTGTCGTCACCCTGTCGCCCGGCGAAAGGCCGCTGCCGTCGACTACGTTTAGCGAATGCGGATCAATGCCACGCGACTTCCAAAAATCCTGCTCAACCTCCACACCATTATCGGTTGTTGGCTGTTTCCCCGATTTCCAGGCGATGGTTTTCAGCAATTGCTCGGCATACAGGTTGATGCTCTTTTGGTTTAGCCAGTAAACGATTTTACTCAATGTCGGAGATAAGATAGTAGCGAGGTTTTGCGCGATTTGTGGAGTTGACTGTCCTTTAACAGTTAAACTACCGGTTGATTCTGCACCACCGCTTACCATAATGCCAATTCGCTGTAAAGTATCCGTCAAACGATAAGCCGCATCATAAGCCGGGTCGGGAACTGCAACTGAGATGGCTTTCTTGCTTTCGTCTTGCGCATAGGTGCCGCGCAGGTACATCAATTTGCCGCCAATGGGCAGGTAGGCGTAGGCATCGTCACCTGTGCCGGATGGTGCATTTAGTAACTCGCTTTTAAAGCTCAAATAAGGCATAGCAGGTACGGTTCTCAATACACTTATCGGGCTATCAACATGCCCGGTTTTAAATTTAATATCAAATTGGTTCTCCCGCCAGGTAAGGCCCGATGTTCCGGAGCCGTAATAGTTACCCACATCCATCCAGATCCATCCGTCAGGAATTGACTGGCTGCCAAAAATGGAATCATCACCAATAACGCGCCCGTTTATCTTTTTGATACCGGCTTTTTGTAGGGCTATGACCATCTGGTTTAAAACCTCGTTTTCTTTACGCCCTTCATAACGCCAGCTTCCTAAAGTTGGATCACCTGCGCCTTTGATGATGATGTCACCGTTAAGCGTTCCGCCCCGATCGACAAAACCGGTATAACCGAATTGCGTTTGGTATTGGAAATCCTTACCCAGGATATTGAAAGCAGTAATAGAAGTTATGGTTTTGAGCGTAGATGCCGTAGCCAAACCCATATTGGCATTGGCAGCAAATATAGTTTCGCCGGTTTTTGTATCAAGAACAGTTAATGATACCGAAGCGTATTTGCATTGACTATCCCGCTGCAACCTGTCAAAAGCTGTCTGCAGCCTTGATTGCAGGGTTTGCGCGCCTGCTAATTCGCCAAAAAATAAGAAACTAATTATCAGTAACTGCCGAATCTTCATCTTTTAAATTACGCTGAGAAAAATAATAAATCGGTATGCCTATTAAAACGATGATAAGGCCTGGCCAGGTGAAGTTTGGTTTATAAATGATAAGCAATATGCAGAAAGCGATACCCATAA
>Ga0207080_1086_pt1 | contig 20592 bp, 17 predicted proteins | sample Alteio_BWMinHeat_58_FD_153532 | JGI IMG/M metagenome (GOLD analysis project Ga0207080, IMG submission 153532) | Enriched cells from forest soil in Barre Woods Harvard Forest LTER site, Petersham, Massachusetts, United States -... | ecosystem: Environmental > Terrestrial > Soil > Temperate forest >...
GAGCTCCCTGGGTATTTATACCATTTCCCCCGGCCAAACGCGTTACCAGGTTGGCCTGCCACAATTTGATAAGGCGGTCATCAATCTCGAAAACGGCAAAAAGTTTACTATACTCAACTCGGGCGCGGGTGTAAGTTTCCAAAATATTTACTTACAGGGGATGACGCTGGATAAAAAGTCCTATAATAACCTCTATATCGATGCGGCTGATATTCAGCATGGTGGCGAATGGGAGGTATACACCGGGAGCCTTGCCAACAAATTATTTGTGCAGGACCTGGAGAAACCAGTATCCAAAATAAGCGATAGTCTGATCGTTTCCAATCCTTATTTCCTACCGTCTACGCCCAGCTTTAAAAAGCCGTTTGATCTTCAAATAAAATCGTACGATACCGATGCGAAGATCTATTATACGATAGATGGCTCGGTGCCAACAACCTCTTCAACACTTTATGATAAGCCGATAACTATATCATCAAACACAACAATAAAGGCCATTGCGATAAAAAACGGCAAATCGAGTTTTGTTGATGCCGGTTCATTTATCAAAATAAGAGATGATATCAAACTAACGCTGCTCACCAAATACCTGCCTAACTACCCCGCAGAAGGTGACGAAAGCCTGATCGATGGCCTGCACGGCACGCCAAACTGGCGGCTGGGCCACTGGCAAGGCTACCAGGGTAACGACCTGGAAGCGGTAATTGACATGGGGCGGGTAAAACCCGTAAAAAGCATTAGCCTGGGCACTTTACAGGATAGCAAATCGTGGATAGTATTTCCGAAACTGGTGGAATATTGGGTATCAGATGACGGGAAAAATTACAAGCTGGCAACCACCGTAAAAACCAAAGTTGACATTAAGGACCTTACCGTACAAACACAGGAGTTTAAGGCGGAACTCGGTCTTAAGACAAGGTTCATAAAAATCGTCGCAAAACAATACGGCCCCCTGCCCGAATGGCACGAAAGCAAGGGCCAGCCATCCTATATTTTTGCGGATGAAATAAGCATCGAATAAGGTTGCAAAAATCAAATAATTAGTTACATTTACTTAACCAAACAACCTAAATAACTAATTATCAGATGGAACCAAACAACAGTTTTAACACAGCAGATAATGGCAAAACAGTTGCCATTGTTAGCTACCTAACCATTATCGGGTGGCTTATTGCACTACTTGCTATGCACAATGACAAGAAAACAGAATTGGGAAGTTATCACCTAAGGCAAACTTTGTTATTCTATATTGTTAGCATAGGCATTTACATCGTTTGGCGGGCGCTGTTCATCGGCCTGTTATTCTCTACCGGTTTCGGATTAGCATTAACGCTAAACTGGGTGATAAATGTTGGCTTGTTAGTTCTCTGGATAATTGGCTTTATTGGCGCAGTTAACGGCGAAAAGAAACCTATCCCCTTTATTGGCGATAAGGCGCAAACCATGTTTCCGGGCATTTAAATTATAGGGAGACGTAAGTATTATTCTTTTTCCAGCATCGTTTTAACCTTCTGCAGCTTATCTCTTTCTTCTTTTGGCAAAACCGGGTATTTCAGTTTCAGCTCTTTAATAGTTTGCAGTATAATTTTTGAAATAGCGATGCGGGTGAACCATTTTTTATTGGCAGGTATTACATACCATGGGTTTTCGGGAGTAGCGGTTTCCTTGATAGCTCTTTCATAAGCCTTCATGTAATCGTCCCAATATTTTCGTTCGGTGACATCCGTTGCCGAGAATTTCCAGTTTTTTGACGCGTCATCTATCCGCGCCAAAAAGCGCTCCTTTTGCTCCTCTTTGGAAACATGCAGAAAGAATTTGATGATGATGGTTCCGTTACGGTGTAAATGCTTTTCAAACTCGCGAATACTGTGATAACGATCTTTCCAGAAGTTTTTGCCTAATTTTTTTATGCTGTCTGCATATGGGAGATGTTCATTGAGCACCAATTCGGGGTGTACTTTGGTGATAAGCACATTTTCGTAATGCGACCGGTTGTGAATGCCAATGCGCCCGCTCTCGGGCAAGGCCCTGTAGTGGCGCCATAAAAAATCATGCTGATATTCTTCTGAACTCGGTTGTTTAAAACTAAAAACCTGGCACCCCTGCGGGTTAAGACCAGACATGGTATGCGCTATGGCACTGTCTTTCCCCGCCGCATCCATCGCCTGGAAAATAATGAGCAGCGAATAGGTTTTACTGGCATATAATTCATCCTGCACAGCCGCAGTTTGCTGCACCAGGTCCTCTAAAATAGCAGCTGCATCTTCCTTTTTATAATCCGCACTATAAGCGGTATCAAAATCTTTGAGTGAAAATTTTTCACCGTCAGTAATTTTAAATTGAGAAGTGAAGTGTTTCATTATAAAAAATACGTTTTTACGAAGTTAGCTTAAAATTTACCTCTTATTGTTCCGTTCATTATATTTGCCGTCTGCACTAATGATTTAGTGGCATTTATTTACATCTTTACCCAATGTTCAAAGAAATAAAAAACAGGTTTCTCCGCTATATTGTTATCCTTATCTATTCCGTAATTATCTTCTTCTGTGCTATCGAATTAAATTTCCTTTGGTTGTTTGGCTATTCGCCAACAATGGATGATATTAAAAATCCAAGCATGTCGGTAGCATCCGAAGTATATTATGCAGATGGCAAACTGATTGGCCGTTATTACAAGGAAAACCGCTCGCCTGTTGAGTTTAAGGGCATTTCGCCTAACCTGGTGAACGCGCTGGTAGCCACAGAAGATGTGCGCTTTTACAAACACGGCGGGGTCGATTTTTACTCGTTCTTCAGCAGCTTGCTTTCAACAGCAAAAGGCGACAGGCGCGGCGGGAGTACCATCACCCAGCAATTGGCTAAAAACCTTTTCGAAACCCGAAAAAGGAAATCGCAGGGTATTATAAAACATGTACCCTTTATTAGAACCATCGTATTTAAATGCAAGGAATGGCTAACTGCTTTCGAAATAGAGCATGTTTACAGCAAGAACGAAATACTAACACTGTATTTTAACACTGTACCTTTTGGCAATAACACCTTCGGCATTAAGGCTGCATCATTGAAATATTTTAACAAAAACCCTGATGCCGTAACCGCCGACGATGCAGCGCTTTTGATAGGCATGCTCAAAGCTACATCTACCTATAACCCAATACGTAACCCGGATAAAAGTCTTGACAGGCGGAATACGGTTCTTAGCCAAATGCAAAAAAATGGTTATCTCGGCAAAGCTGATTACGATAAAGACATCACCGAGCCGCTTAATCTTGACCTGAGCTATGTGGATGACGAGTCGCAAGGCGACTCTTATTTACGCGATGCTGTTGAAAAATGGCTGGCCAAATGGTGTAAGAAGAACGGATATGACCTTTATTCGGACGGATTAAAGATTTATACTACCATTGACTCACGTTTACAGCAATATGCGGAAGAAGCGGTGTCAGAAAAGATGCAAATGCTGCAAAAGCGCTTTAATGACCTGTGGGGGAAAAAAGTACCGTGGCGGGATTTGAGCGGGAACGTGATAACCGATTTTGTGTTAAAAAATGAAGAACGCCTCCCCATTTATAAACTGCTTGACCGGAAATATCATGGTGATACGACGATACTGAAGCAATACTTCGAGAAGAAAAAGAAAATGAGGGTATTCTCATGGGATGGCGATAAGGATACTACTTTTTCAACCGTCGATTCCATTAAATACTACGCCAAAATACTCAATACGGGTATGATGACCATTGAACCATCAACGGGGAAAATAAAAGTATGGGTTGGCGGCATTGACCACCGCTATTTTCATTATGACCACGTAAACCAGGCCAAGCGCCAGGCAGGCTCCACATTTAAGCCATTTGCCTATGTAACCGCACTGGATAATGGCTTTACCCCATGCGATAAGTTTACCGATAAGCCTGTATCAATAAACTTCGTGGATAATGGCAAACCGGACGTATGGGCGCCGCAAAACGCCGACTTCCATTTCACTTATATGGATATGTCATTGCGCTGGGCGATGGGTAAATCTGTCAACTCCATCACTGCACAGCTTACCGAAAAAGTTGGTTGGGATAAAGTTGTAAACTATGCTCACAAATGTGGTATTGAAAGCCATTTAAAATCTGTTCCCTCTGTTTGCCTGGGCACTAACGATGTTTCGGTTTATGAGATGGCGCGCGCTTATAGCACCTTCCTTAACCGCGGGCAGAAGATCGATCCAATACTGGTAAGCAAAATTGTTGACCAGGATGGTGACGTTGTGGCCGAGTTCAAACTAAAACAGGAAAAAGTATTAAGCGACGAAACAGCATGGCTGATGCTGTATATGTTTAGGGGAGGTATGGATGAACCGGGTGGTACTTCGTCGGCATTATGGGAATACCCGGGCCTATGGAAAAAAGACAACCAGATTGGCGGCAAAACCGGCACATCATCAAAATTTGTGGATGGCTGGTATATGGGTATCACCAAAGACCTGGTGACCGGTATATGGGTTGGATGCGATGACCGCAGTGTACACTTTACCAGTGCGCAAACTGGTGAAGGTTCACATACGGCACTGCCTATTTTCGGGGCATTTATGCAAAAGGTTTATGCCGATCCTAAAAGCGGGTATACTTATGGTTTGTTTCCGAAACCCTGGAGCAAGATTACCAAGGAATACAATTGCCCCTCGCCGAGAATAGATACTGGCACTATGGTGGATGATAGCCTGTTTATGCCGATGGATACTACAGCTACTAAACCAGCCAAAGAAGAAGAAAACCCGGATAACAAGCCACCTAATTGATAAAATGGCCGTACTGATGTATTTGGAATGTTAAATTTTCGGGACAAATAATAACTTTGGGTTTGAACTGTTATATTACACAGTAAATCTGAAGTTCAAAATTTAGCCTTATATCTACCGACTGATTATGAATAAACTTTACCCCAGTTTTATCCGCATCAAAAGATATCACGTTATATTATTGTGCCTCATTGGCACGCTGCTACTGAGTTTTAACGCCAAAGCGCAGTATTTTGGTCAAAATAAAGTACGCTACAAGAATCTTAAGTTTAAGGTTTACCATACCCCGCATTTTGACATTTACTACTATTTTAAAAATGACAGCCTGATTAAACGTTTTGCGCAGGAAAGCGAGTTGTGGTACACCATACATCAGCAGGTTTTCAGGGATACTTTCAAAAAACCTAACCCGATTATATTATATGCCGACCACCCTGATTTCCAGCAAACCACCGCAATTGACGGTGACATTGGCGTCGGTACAGGTGGTGTTACAGAAGGTTTGAAGAACCGGGTAGTGATGCCGATAATGGAGACAAACCAAACTACCCGGCATGTTATCGGGCACGAGCTGGTGCACGCTTTCCAATATCATATGCTGCTGGGGCACGACTCTACCAATTATGAGAACCTGGGCAATATGCCTTTGTGGATGATAGAAGGTATGGCCGAGTACCTGTCTTTAGGTAAAAAGGACGCCTTTACGGCGATGTGGATGCGTGATGCTTATCTCAATAAAAACATCCCTACAATACGCGACCTGACCGAGACTAATAAATATTTCCCTTATCGTTACGGCGAAGCTTTCTGGTCGTTTGTAGGCTCAACTTATGGCGATACCGTCATCGTGCCATTCTTTAAAAACACTGCACGCTTCGGGTTAGAATATGGTATAAGGCGAACCTTTGGTTATGATGATAAAACCTTATCTAACCTATGGAAAAACTCTATTGAAACGACTTATAAACCTCTTTTGAAGGATACGGTGCAAAAACCGGTCGGTAAAAGAATAATAGATAATAAAAACTCCGGCGAGTTAAACGTGGCGCCAGCTATAAGCCCGGATGGTAAGTACCTTGCATTTCTCTCAGAAAAGGGTCTTTTTACAATAGACCTCTATCTCGCGGATGCGAAAACGGGGAAGATATTACAAAAACTGACAAGCAAGGTATCCAATACGCGTATTGATGAATTCAATTTTATAGAATCAGCAGGCGCATGGTCGCCGGATAGCAAGAAATTTGCTTTCAGTGTATTTAGTCATGGACGAAACCGGATGTTGGTTGTGAGTATTCCCGACGGGAAAGTTCTGCACAATATTTCGATGGAAAAGGCCGAACAGTTTAGTAACCTGAGCTGGTCGCCGGACGGGAACAATATCGTTTTCCAGGGACTATCAGAGGGCCAGGGTGATCTGTATATGTATAGCTTTGATACCAAAAAGATAACTCAGCTCACCAATGATAAATATTCGGATTACCAGCCCTGTTTTTCGCGGGATGGTAAAAAGATCATATTTACAAGCGACAGGACCACTTACGATAAATCACTGTCACAGACCATTACTTTTAACCTGGCCGAATTAGACATTGCCAGTGGAAAAGTGACCGATATCCCCGTATTTGACGGTGCCAATAACCTCGATCCGCAGTACTCGGCTGACGGCAAACAGATTTATTTCCTATCGAACAGGGACGGCTTCCGCAATATGTACCGCTATACTTTAGCTGATGGCAAGGTGGAGCAGATGACCGACTTGTTTACCGGCATTTGCGGCATTACAGAGTATTCTCCTGCAATAAGCATATCCAACAACGATGACATTGTTTACTCGTACTATTTCGCTCAGAAATATTTCCTTTACAACGCGAAAGCCTCAGAGTTCACACCAAAATTGGTTAACGGCCAGTCGACAAACTTTGACGCCGCTATGCTCCCGCCTTTCCGTTCGGTTGGGGTGGATTTGATAAATTCAAACCTGAATAATTTCCTTGCTTACAAAAAAATCCCAACAGATTCCATCAGGCTGATCCCATACCGGCCGCAGTTTAAATTGGACTATTTGGCAAGCAGCGGTGTTGGCGCATCTATAAGCCAGTTTGGCGCGGGGCTTTCTAGTGGTGTACAGGGTGTTTTTAGCGACATTTTAGGGCATAACCTGATTTATGCCGGGTTGGACGTTAATGGGCAGATATATGACTTTGGCGGCCAGTTTATTTATATCAATCAGCAAGGGCGTTGGAACTTTGGCGTCGGGGTATCGCATATACCTTACCAGTTTGCCAATTATAATGTGGTACCTACCACTTATCAAATCAACAGCACCACCACGATACCTGCTTACCAGGAGCGTTATGATATCATTCGTATTTTTGAGGACCAGATAAATCTTTTCACATCTTATCCTTTTTCCAAAGTTTCACGCATTGAGTTTGGGACGGGGTTTTCGCATTATTATTACCGGGTTGACCGATACAGCACCTATTATGATACACTTGGGAATTACCTGAACAGCGATCATACTCATGTGCCAAACGCCGCTTATAACGCCGACCCTACAAACGGCGGAGCCCATTTGGTTCCGTTCACCATTTATAATGTGAACACGGCTTTGGTTGGTGATAACTCTTATTTCGGTGTCGCTTCGCCTTTGAACGGTTTCCGTTACCGCTTACAGGCTGAATATGATTTTGGTACCTACCACTTTTTTGCGCCTACGATCGACTTGCGGAAATATATACGATTAGCGCCCGTGACCATAGCAGGCCGATTGTTTGGCTATGGGCGCTTTGGAGGTGTCGACGGGCTTTATCCTTTGTATTTAGGCTATCCTTTTTATATACGTGGGTATGAATCACAAACTTTTTATAATGGAACCAATAAAACGCCTACAAACAACTTCACGATTGACAACTTATCAGGCGATAGGATAGCCGTTGCAAATTTTGAAGTTAGGCTGCCGTTTACAGGTCCCGAAAAGTTATCGGCTATTAAATCAAAGTTTTTCTTTAGTGAGCTGAATTTCTTCTGTGATGCCGGTTTGGCATGGAGCGCAGGCGACAAAATTGAATTTAAAACCAATCCGAGTGTTGTTGGTTTAACACCCATTATCGATCCAACAACGGGTCAGCAAGCGGTTGACGGAAATGGTAAACTTGAATACAATCCGATTTATTCAAAAGTACCCTCATTTAGTACAGGCGTTTCATTGCGCGTTAATATCTTCGGATACTTTATACTGGAGCCGTACCTGGCATGGCCGATTAATCGCACCGATATTGGCAAACCGGTATTTGGTTTAGGTTTTACACCTGGATGGTAAATTGTGATGAGGAAATTACTGTTCATAGCGCTTTTATTATTGAATACATCTATTGTATTTGGACAAAAAGCAGATTCATCAGCATCGGTTAAAGTCAAAACAAAGAATGTTAACGGTACGGTGATGACCTCCGCAAAGGATATCATCGAAAATCTTTCATCCTCACCTGAATTTACAAAACTTGTCAACGCAATTAAAACTGCTGATTTGACTGATAATTTTAAGTCAGGCACGATTACTTTTTTTGCCCCGACCAATTCGGCATTTGATAAGCTAACGCCCGGCATGTTAGACACCCTGCTCCTGCCCGCTCACAAAGCCGAACTGGTTAATTTGCTTAATCATCATGTAGTAAGCGGTAAGATTACATCGAAAGACCTCGATCTCCAGATAAAAGCCGGGAACGGCCAGGCAACATTAACAACTATTTCGGGTGGTACACTTACGGCTCGTATCAACGAGAACCGCAATATTGTGCTGATTGACGAGAACGGCGGGCAAAGCGTGATCACCCGGCTCGATATTGAGCAAAGCAACGGGATGCTTTTTATTGTGAATGCGGTATTGCTTCCAAAGGCAAAACAATAATACAATGGCATGGCAAACCATGGTTAATTTTGCTACGTAAATTGTGGTATGAAGAAGACAATTTTATTAATCACAGCAATTTGCGCCATCATAGTTGTTGGCGCACAAACCGGCAGCGCACAATCGAAGAAAAAGACGAATGCCGAATGGAAAAAAATATTGACCCCTGATCAGTATGAAATAATGGTTCAGCGGGGCACCGAGCCGGCGTATAATAATGCCTATTGGAACAACCACGAAAAAGGCGTTTATGTAAGTGCTGCTACCGGCGAAGTTTTATTTTCTTCGGATGATAAATTCGATAGCCATACCGGTTGGCCAAGCTTTGTAAAACCTGTCGATCCATCGAAAATAGCGATAGTGACAGACACCAGTTATGGTATGACCCGCGACGAGGTTATTGAAAAAAGCACGGGCCTGCATTTGGGCCATGTGTTTGACGACGGCCCTGCCGACCGCGGCGGCAAACGTTACTGCATGAACTCGGGCGCACTGAAGTTTATTAAAAAGTAACCAGCTTACGCGCAGCGCTTACAGAGGGGCGCAATACGGGCCTCGTACGCATGCTGCTTTCAAAATTTAATCCAATGGTCAGGTCTACCCAATCCGGGTTTACAGATCTGATCATTTTTTCTTTTTGGGGCCTGGTAAAAGTGCTCACAAATTTAAAGCGCTCCATGGCCTGATCCTCATTATTGATTTCCTCAAAATAAACAAGCCTGTTTAATTGCTTCGAGCTATCGAAAAAAAGCGTCGGCATCTGGTGGTAAAACTGTAATGTTTTTACCAGGTCGGAGCACAATCCTACATGCAAATTGTTGCGGTTGCGGTCGGTAATAATATAGATATATCGTTTCATTTCAATAAAAATTTGCTGATTAAAAAATAATTACTAATTTTATGAGCATAAAATTACTAATAATTTTAGCAAATGCAAATTTTATGGCATTAATTTCATCAAATATTAAATTCCTTCGCAAAAAAAAGGGTTTAACGCAACAACAGTTTGCAGATCAGATAGGTATAAAAAGGTCGTTAGTTGGTGCTTACGAAGAAGAAAGAGCTGAACCAAAATACGATTTGCTAAAAAACATAGCATCGTTTTTTGAAATTACGGTGGATGATTTTATCAATGAGACCATCAACGAGAAATGGGCGCCAAAACCAAAAGGCGATCCGGCCAACCTGCGCATATTGAGCATTTCCGTGGATAAGGATGATAACGAAAATATTGAGCTGGTTCCGTTGAAGGCCAGCGCCGGTTATTTGAATGGGTATGCCGACCCCGAATATGTGGCAGCTTTGCCTAAGTTTTATCTGCCTATGTTTAAACAAGGCACCTATCGCGCCTTTGAAATTAAAGGCGACTCGATGTTGCCCCTGGTATCGGGCACTATTATTATAGGTGAGTACACTGAAAATTGGGGCGATGTAAAATCCGGTGAAACCTATGTGATCATATCAAAAAGTGATGGCATCGTATATAAACGTGTAAACGGCAAATTTAAAGAGCAAAAGAAATTAAAGCTGGTATCGGATAACCCCGTTTATGAGCCCTACGAAATAAGCGGCGAGGACGTTTTGGAAATTTGGAAGGCCAAGGCTTATATCTCAACCCATATGCCGCTCCCTGCGCCGGAACCCACCATGGAAAGTTTAACCACCATGATGGCCCAGATGCAGCGTTCAATCTCGAGCTTACAGGCTAAGTAGTTAGTGAATGACTGAATTAGTGAATGAGTGAATAAATACATACAATTCACTCATTCGCTAACTCACTCCATCACTCATTGATCTGCAAAGCAACAATTAAGTTACATGGGCGTTATTAAACTAAATGCTCCTAACTTTATCAAAAAGATCAAATATCATAAAACTAAAAAAGAGATGAAGAAATTTTTGTTAATGTGCTGTATCCTCCTTGGAATATCAGCGGTGAGCCGTGCACAAGGTGGCGGTGGAAGAATGAGTCCGGAAGACAGGGCAAAGCAAATGCAAACGCAACTGAAACTTTCAGATGACCAGACAGCTAAGATAACTGCTATTCTGAAGGTACAGGCTACCAAAATGGATAGCGTAAGAACTGCTTCAAACGGTGACCGTGATGCAATGAGAGCTGCGATGGGCCCGATAAGGACAAGCATCACAACCCAGATAAAGGCTGTTTTAACTCCTGACCAGGCAACAGCTTATCAAAAAATGTTAGATGAGCAGCGCGCCCGAATGCAACAAGGCGGCGGTGGCGGTGGTAACTAAGCCCCAAAATAAAAATCCTATTTAAAAAGCGGCCATCAGTCGCTTTTTCTATTTTAGCAGAAATTTGTTTCCATTGAATAACGCGGAAAAATTTATTAAGGCAAGGCTCGGTGAGCGACAGGCAAAAGGCGCTTACAGGGTCCTGAAACCTGAGAACGGCCTCATCGACTTTTGCTCGAACGATTACCTGGGCTTTGCGCGTTCTCCTGTCCTTAAAAAATTGATTGATAAGGAAATGGAGTCTCACCAGGATTATGGAAACGGTTCGACGGGTTCGAGGTTATTATCTGGAAACACCGCTTATGCTGAAAGACTGGAGCAGGAAATAGCTGCATTTCATCAAAATGAGGCGGGGCTGATATACAATTCAGGGTATGATGCCAATATTGGGCTATTCTCTTCCCTACCGCAAAAAGGCGATACCATCATTATGGATGAGTTGGCACATGCGTCTATTATTGACGGCGCGCGGCTGAGCTTCGCAAATCGCTATAATTTCAGGCATAATGACCTGGAAAGCCTGGAAGAAAAACTGAAACATGCCAAAGGCAATTGCTATGTCGTAATAGAAAGCGTTTATTCTATGGATGGCGATACATCCCCGCTAAGGGAAATACTGGAATTGACAGAACGCTATGACGCCAGTTTGATAGTAGATGAAGCACACGCCGTAGGTTTATATAAAAAGGGGCTGGTCTGCCAACTTGAATTGGAGCACCGGGTTTTTGCAAGAGTGGTAACCTTCGGCAAAGCGTTGGGCTGCCACGGGGCCATAGTTTTGGGAAGCGCGCTTTTGCGCGAATATCTAATCAATTTTTCAAGGTCGTTCATTTATACAACGGCAGCGCCGTTTCATCAATTGGCGTCGATAAAAATGGCTTACCGCTTCCTGGGATCGGCGGATGATGAAATCGAAAAGCTGAAGGAAAATATCAGCCTGTTCAAAAAGTTGTTGTCGCATAACAAGGATTTTACGTTTATTTCAAGCGATAGTGCCATACAATGTGTTATTTTAGGCAATAACAATAAGACCCGGGAAATGGCTGCTCAATTACAAAATGCAGATTTGGACGTACGGCCCATTTTAAGCCCGACTGTGCCGGAAGGGACCGAAAGATTACGGATATGCCTGCATACATTTAATACAAAAGATGAAATAACATTATTAGCCGATACGCTGAAAGAACATAACTATGCCAGATAAAAGACGCCTGTTTGTGACAGGGATAGGTACCGAAATTGGTAAAACTATAGTGTCGGCCATTTTGGTTGAAAAACTGCAGGCTGATTACTGGAAACCCGTCCAATCCGGCGACCTGGATAACAGCGATTCCCTCAAAGTAAAAAATTTAATTTCGAATCTCCGTTCCTTTATTTTCCCGGAGGCATACAAACTATCACAGCCTTTTTCACCGCATAAATCAGCTGCAATTGACGGGATTACCATTGAACGCGAAAAGATTCAACCGCCGGTAACTGATAATACTTTAATCATCGAGGGTGCTGGTGGTTTAATGGTGCCATTGAATAATAAATTTTTGATGATCGACCTGATCAAAGAATTAAACGCCGAAGCTATATTGGTTTCAAGCAATTACCTTGGCAGTATCAATCATACTTTATTGTCCATTTATGCTTTAAAACAATATGGCATCCCGGTAAAGGGTATCATTTTTAATGGCGCGAAGGATATGTATTCGAAAGAATATATTTTAAATTATACCGGTATTCCATTATTGGGACACATACCCCAATATGATAATATAGACAAATCGGACATCATTGATGCGGGTAAGTATATAAGCCTGTAAATGTTGCAGCTGATATTTTGCCAAATAAAGAATTTGCAGCACCTTCGTGTATTCAATTATTTAACCACCTTATGAAGAATATTACTGTAATAGGTTCGGGTACCATGGGTAACGGCATAGCGCATACTTTTGCACAGCATGGCTATAAAGTTGCTTTGGTGGATGTTAATGAAGAAGCTTTGAAAAAAGCGCTGCAAACCATCGGCAACAATCTGGACCGCCAGGTTAAAAAAGGAGCCATAAATGAAAACGCAAAATCTGCTACGCTGGCAAATATCACAACCTATACCGACTTAAAAGCAGGCGCTGCCAATGCTGACTTGATAGTAGAAGCCGCGACTGAGAACCGTGAAATAAAACTGAAGCTGTTCAGGCAGTTGAGCGACATTTGCGGGAACAATACGATATTGGCATCTAATACATCATCTATATCTATTACACAGATTGCTGCGGCAACGAAAAGCCCGGACAAAGTCATCGGTATGCACTTTATGAATCCTGTGCCTGTAATGAAACTGGTGGAAGTAATACGCGGATATGCAACGAGCGATGAGGTAACTAATATTGTTATGGATTTATCGCGCAAACTGGATAAGGTACCTGTTGAAGTAAATGATTATCCCGGTTTTGTAGCCAACCGCATTTTGATGCCGATGATCAACGAAGCCATATATACCTTATTTGAGGGTGTGGCCGGCGTGGAGGAAATTGATACCGTAATGAAACTGGGTATGGCTCATCCTATGGGGCCCTTGCAATTAGCCGACTTTATAGGGTTGGATGTTTGCCTTGCAATTTTGAAAGTTTTACATGATGGTTTTGGTAACTCTAAATATGCCCCATGCCCCCTATTGGTTAACATGGTTGCAGCGGGGAATTTTGGTGCAAAATCGGGTGTTGGCTTTTATCAATATACTCCTGGAAGTAAGGAAGTTACGATCGCCGCAAAATTCAAACGTTAAGATTTTTTAAACCATTTTGATATTTATTTGTCAGTATTATAATACTTATAAAAACATATACTGATGAAAACACTATCAAAATTGGGGATGCTGGCTGCTTTTGCATGCACCCTTTTCCTTTCATCGTGTGAAGGTGAATATTACGTAGCCGAACAACCGGCTGATGTTGTTTATGATTATGGTACTCCGCCATATGCTGATGGCGTATGGGTTGGAGACGACTGGGTTTGGAGCGGCGGAGTGTACGTTCATAATAAGGGACACTGGGAACACAGGCGCGAAGGTCATACCTATGTTAAAGGTAATTGGGAACATACCAATCGTGGCTACAGATGGCACAAGAGTCATTGGCAATAAATCAGCCACAGTTTTCAGTATGCAATTAATAGTTGAAAACTGTCATTTAGATTAAAAGTTGGCAATTTCCAGTCGAATCAGGCTGTAAACTGCCAACTTTCAACTGCAAATTACATCCTCTCCGGCACATCAATACCCAGCAACCCCATTGCTTTTTTGATGACTTTGGCTGATGACGCCGATAATTGCAACCTAAAGTGCTTGGTTACTTCATCTTCGGCCTGTAAAATCGACCTTTCGTGGTAAAATTTATTAAAGGATTTAGCTATTTCGTACACATAATTGGCAACTACGGCCGGGCTATGCCCTTTGGCCGCTTCTTCGATAATTATCGGAAACTGGCTCAACAGCAAAATCAACTCGCGTTCCTCGGCAAAAAGCGTTGATGGAGCTTCCATCTCCTTGTCACGGTCTTCCACCCTGCTTAAGACCGATCTGATACGGGCGTGGGTATATTGGATAAACGGCCCTGTATGCCCCTGGAAATCCACGGACTCGTTAGGGTCGAACAATAAACGTTTTTTAGGGTCAACTTTTAGCAGGAAATATTTTAACGCACCCATACCGATGGTATGATAAAGCTGGATCTTTTCGTCTTCGGCAAACTGCTCCACCTTACCCAGCATTTCAGTATGCTGTTTTGCGGTTTGCTCCATTTCGTCTATTAAATCGTCGGCATCAACTACAGTTCCTTCACGGGATTTCATTTTCCCAGAAGGAAGGTCAACCATGCCATACGATAAATGATAAAGTCCTTTGGCCCAGGTTTTACCCAATTTTTCGAGTATCAGGAACAGCACCTTAAAGTGATAATCCTGTTCGTTACCCACCACATAAATGGATTCATCCATCTGGTAGTCATCGTATTTGAGCTGGGCGGTGCCCAAATCCTGCGTCATATAAACGGAAGTGCCATCAGAACGACGAACCAGTTTCTCATCCAAACCATCGGGAGTCAGGTCTATCCAGACCGAGCCATCCGGTTTTTGAAAGAATACTTTCTTTTCTAAACCTTCCTCAACGATATCTTTTCCTAATAAATAGGTATCCGATTCATAATAAAACTTGTCAAAATCAACTCCCAAGACTTTATACGTCTTACCAAAACCATCATAAACCCACATATTCATAGTTTTCCAAAGGCTAATTACCTCTTCATCGCCTGCCTCCCATTTTTGAAGCATTTCCTGTGCTTCTTTTATCATAGGTGCGTTCTTTTTCGCTTCCTCCTCAGTACTGCCAAATGATTTTAATTCCTCTACCTGGCTTTTATATTCCTTATCAAACAGCACATAATATCTTCCCACCAAATGGTCGCCCTTCTCCCCTGTTGATTCCGGCGTTTCGCCGTTGCCAAATTTTTGCCAGGCCAGCATAGATTTACAAATATGGATACCCCTGTCGTTAACCAAATTGGCTTTAATTACTTCGTACCCGGCTGCCTTTAATATTGCCGCAACCGAATATCCCAATAAATTATTACGCACATGGCCCAAATGCAAGGGTTTGTTGGTATTTGGCGAAGAATATTCCACCATTACTTTTTTGCCGTTCGGTTTGAGTTCGGCAAAATCATCAGCCAGTATTTCGGTATAAAACACATCCAGCCAGTAGGTATCGGACAGTGAAATATTCAGGAAGCCCTTAATCACATTAAAACCAGATATTTCTTTCAATTCAGCTTCGATAAGCGCGCCTATCTCGTTACCTGTTTGCTCGGGCGATTTGCGGGAAAGCTTAGTTAGCGGGAAAGTAACCACGGTAACCTGCCCTTCAAAATCCTTGCGGGTTTCCTGTAAGGGAATGTCGGCAGGGGTAATATCGGCTTGATAGAGGGTTTTAACAGCTTTAATAACAGCTTCGGTAATAAAATTCATCGGGCAAAATTAACAAATTGGTTCGTAGTTCATGGTTCATGGTTCATGGTTTTTCTGGCTAACAGCTATGAACTATCAACTATGCGCTAAAAAGTATAGCTTTGTTATTCTTTTTACCTTGTATGACCAAAAAAAATAGCGATTTTAAACTGGATGTGACTTCCGAGATTGGCGATCTGCGTTGCCTTTTGATACACAGTCCCGATAGCGGATTGGGCAAAGTGGTACCCTCCAAAGCGCAGGACTGGCTGTTTGAAGATATTGTGCACCTGGATACCATGCGCCGTAATGAATACGATTACTACGTAAAGCTGCTGATGTATTTTCTCGATCCGGTTAAGATAAAAGGCAAATTAGCTGAGATCGATTCGGATGAAAGTGATCGTGCATTTTTTAAGCCCGACAATAAAGACTTCCACGCTTCAACTAAGGTGGTCGAACTGCAAAACCTGCTTTCGGATATTTTGGTTGAGGATGATATCCGCAAAAAGCTGGTTGCATCGGTATGCGCTATCGAAAATTGCACCTACCGTTTACAACAAAAACTGATTGAGACTACACCGGTTGAGCTGGCTAAAATATTTATTTCGGGCTCGATGGGGAATGATGATATGATATTCGCCCCTATTCCCAACCTTATCTTTTCAAGGGACATAGGCATTGCCATTAATAACTATATGCTGCTGAATAAACCGGCGAAAAAGGCCCGTTCACGGGAAACTTTGCTGGCGCGGTACATTTTCTTTAATCATCCATTATTTACCGCTTATCGCGACAATATCCTGGAGATACCCGAAACAGTGCATCACTTCCTGCGCCCCGGCGAGGAACAGGATGAAAAAACCACTTTGGAAGGCGGCGACGTAATGATGGTGAGCCCAAATCATGTATTGATCGGCTGCAGCGAGCGTACCTCCATCAGCGGAGCCAACGAGGCGATGAAGTTGCTTTTTGAAAACGATGTAGTTAAAAAAGTGACCATCATTAAAATTCCGCATAAGCGGGATTATATGCATATCGATACCATTTTTACCCAGGTAAAGCGCAATGTTTGGGTGATGCTCGGCTCGCTTTCGGCTTTGGAAAGAGACGATGATGATACCGATGCGATCAAATGGTTTTCGGATAAAAAGTCGAAAGATAAAACGGAGATCGCACAGTTTGAAAGAGGCAAATCGAAACCAATGGTTTTTAAAAGCCTGGAAGATCTGTTGACCGATATCAGCGAAAACGATTTGGAAAGCAACAAAAAAACCAAATTCATTTATTCTGGCAATGATAAGTTCCCGTTTGATGCGCGCGAACAATGGACGGATTCGTGCAACCTGCTGGCTGTAAAAGAAGGTGTAGTTTTAGGCTACGACCGTAATGATAAAACCGTAGAGGCGTTTAAAAAGAAGGGATTTGATATCATCAAAGTTGCCGATCTGCTTCAAAAATTTGAAAACAATGAACTTGACCCGCAAAGTATGAAAGATACATTGGTGCTGATGCCCTCATCAGAGCTTTCGCGTGCACGCGGTGGCTTCCATTGTATGAGTATGCCGCTTTTGAGGGATAAAATCTGAACCGGGATTTAACAGATTAAAGGATTTCCAGGATGCGAAACAAATGAACCAACAAACTACATCTACCATATTGATGATTCGCCCGGTAAATTTCGGGTTTAACGAGCAAACGGCCGGCAGTAACGCGTTTCAGAACCGCAATGCTGAGCAGCAACAGGTACAGGATAAGGCTTTAAAGGAATTTGACGGGCTTGTCGGCGTACTCCGGCAAAATGGTGTTGAGGTAATTGTAGTTGATGATACGCCGCAACCACATACACCGGATTCCATCTTCCCTAATAACTGGGTGTCATTTCATCAGGATGGCACAGTGTTCCTGTACCCTATGATGGCCGAAAACCGTCGTTTGGAACGCCGCGAAGATATTATTATGGGTCTGGAAGATGAGTTTAAAATTAAGCATGTTATCGACCTGAGCCGTTTTGAGCATGAGCATAAATTTTTGGAAGGCACGGGCAGCATGGTGCTCGACCGGGAGAATAAAATAGCCTATGCTTGCTTATCACCCCGGACGAACAAAGGGGTACTCGACCTTTTTTGTAAGGAAAGCGGGTATAAGCCTGTCCTTTTTCATGCGGTTGACGAAAACGGCATGGATATCTACCATACCAATGTACTGATGTGTATCGGAAGCCGGTTTGCTGTGATGTGCCTTGACAGTATCAAGGATGAAAATGAAAAGAACTCCGTTACATCCGCACTCAAATTAACGCATAAGGATATCATCGCCATTTCTTTTGCGCAGATGAACCAGTTTGCCGGTAACATGCTCGAACTTAAGAACAAAGCCGGGGAAAACTTATTGGTGATGTCAGAAAATGCCTATAACTCCTTATCGTCCGACCAAAAAACATCGCTTGAGAAGTATTGCAGAATACTTTATGCCGATATCAATACCATTGAAAACAATGGTGGTGGCAGCGCACGATGTATGATTGCGGAGGTTCATTTGCCCCTGGCTTGATTAACAATTTATTAATTTACAATTCAGCGATAAAAATTGTATTATCAACCTCTCATATATTCCATTAAAAAATTACATTTTTGCCAAAATTTATAATTTATAACTAATGCAGAGTTACCAGGAGTTTCTTGATCTGAGTGTAGGCTTCCCCCAGGATGGTTTCGAGATCATCGATGATGAATTGTACTTCCATGATCTGAATTTAATGGAAATGATAGAAACGTACGGCACCCCGCTGCGTTTTACTTATTTGCCCATTATTTCGAAAAAAATTCAGCAGGCAAAACTGTTGTTTCAGCAGGCTATCGTCAAAAACAACTACCGCGGCAGCTATAAATATTGCTATTGCACAAAAAGCTCACACTTTAAGCATATCGTGGAAGAAGCCTTAAAGAATGATATCCATATCGAAACATCCTCGGCATTTGATATGCCGATGATTGATGCGCTGCAGAAAAAAGGCGCCCTGGACAAAGACGTAACGGTAATATGCAACGGCTTTAAGACCTTCCAGTACAAGACTTATATTATTGATATGCTGCATGATGGCTTCAAAAATATCGTGCCGGTACTAGATAATAAGGAAGAATTTAACCTTTATGATGACGAGGTGGAAATGGATACACCTTGTAATTTAGGTATCCGCATAGCGGCAGAAGAGCAGCCGGACTCGCAATTCTATACCTCACGGCTGGGCGTACGTATGGAAGACATTATTGATTTTTACCACAATAAAATCGAAGATAATCCAAACTTTAAGGTAAAACTGCTGCATTTTTTTATCAATTCGGGTATTTCGGACACGCCATATTACTGGAACGAACTGGAAAAGTACGTTACGCTTTATTGCAAGTTCAAAAAAGTTAACCCCGACCTGGATACGCTTGATATTGGCGGCGGCATGCCTTTTAAGGATTCTTTGGTTTTCGATTTTGATTATGAATATATGATCAACGAAATTGTAAGCCGGATAAAAGAAATTTGCGCCGATAACGATACAGAAGAACCGGATATTATTACCGAATTTGGCAAATATACCGTAGCTGAGGCTTCGGGAATTTTATACAAAGTATTGGGTCGTAAACAGCAGAATGACCGCGAAAGATGGTTGATGCTGGATGGCTCATTTATTACTAACCTGCCTGATGTTTGGGCATTAAATCAGAAATACATTTTACTACCAGTAAATAACTGGGATTCTGAATATGAGCGTGTGAACCTGGGCGGCATTACCTGCGACGGGCAGGATTATTACAACCAGGAAGCCCACATGAACAGCGTATTTATGCCTAAAACGCGCAAGGTGCAATACCTGGGCTTTTTTAACACAGGTGCTTACCAGGAAGTACTAAGCGGGTATGGAGGTATTCACCATTGCCTGCTGCCATCGCCTAAGCATGTTATCATTCGTAGAAACCGCGATGAAACCTTCAACTTTGAAGTGTTTGGAGAAGAACAGAATAGCAAGCAGGTATTGAAGATACTGGGATATTAATTCCCGGTAATAAACTAATTTAGCCGGGCAGTGTTATACAATTATGCTAATTCGCCCGGCTTTTTTGTTGCTTTTCAACCTGTTGCTGGTCTATCCCTTCCAGGATAGTGTTTACCAGCATAAAACTGCTTCCGATGGCGGCACCGGCAAAGTATATTTTGGCCGCGAGATAGCCCATATTATGGACTTTAGCGGGTCGGCATGGCTGGAACGGGCCAATCGCCAGCAGGAAGAGAACTCGAATCTCACAATCGATAAACTTCCGATCGAAAAGAACAGCGTTGTAGCCGACATTGGCGCCGGAACGGGCTATTATACTTTCAAGATTTGCACCAAAGTTCCCGAAGGGCGCGTTTATGCTGTCGAAATACAGGATGATGCAGTGAACTTCCTGAAGAATAAAGTGGGGCAGCTGGATATCCAAAATGTAACGGTGATCAAAGGTAAGGAGCAATCGCCCGAATTGCCCGAAAACAGTATTGACCTTGCCATGATGGTGGATGTTTACCACGAATTGCTATACCCGCACGAGATGCTGCAAAGCATTAAGAAGTCGCTGAAACCTCAGGGCAAATTGTTACTGATCGAATATCGCGCCGAGGA
>Ga0207080_1085_pt1 | contig 20501 bp, 20 predicted proteins | sample Alteio_BWMinHeat_58_FD_153532 | JGI IMG/M metagenome (GOLD analysis project Ga0207080, IMG submission 153532) | Enriched cells from forest soil in Barre Woods Harvard Forest LTER site, Petersham, Massachusetts, United States -... | ecosystem: Environmental > Terrestrial > Soil > Temperate forest >...
CCACAAACCTCTATCATCGAAGCCTCAACTGGTAAAATCAGCCGGACGTTCCCAGCTCGTGAAGAGGAAAGATTAGTTGACCTTTTCGAGGAACCCTACGAAGAAGCCCTCAAAATTGTCCGCGCTAAACACCCCCCAACAACTCCCCCAGAATCGACACCGCCCAAACAAACCTAAATAACTATTTCCTCCATTGACAAGTAATCTCGCCTATTCTACAGAGAGAAAAAAGGGAGGAAACTATGTCCATAGTTAAGGTGATCGAAGTTGTTTGTGAAGGGAAAACCATCGAAGATGCGCTCAACGCAGGTGTTAAAGAGGCTGCAAAAAGCGTTCGTAATATTAAACAGATCGACATGAAATGGGTTCATGCACATGTCGAACACGATAAAATTACCAAGTACCGAGTCACAGCAAAAATCTCTTTCGTCGTAGAGCATTAAAGTTCAAAAATGTTGTTGAACTAGTTGGTGCAATCTAAGGGAATATGTGAACAAATATTTACCCATTTTAATTCTTGCAATTTTTGCAGATGTCATTGGAAATAATTCTGTAATACGCGTTTTTGAGGTCCAGAATCATTTTGGCACACTCATGTTGACAATCTCCATGCTAATTTTGCAAATGTTTACAGCTCCACTCCAGGCGGGTTTTTCCGATTATTATTACAGAAAAAAAAGTTTGATTTTTGCTTTAGCATGTTCCCTTATAAGCCTATTACTTCTTGCATTTGCAAAGTCTGTCGGAATGGTATCAGTCATTGCTTTATGGTTAGGTCTATTTATCAACTCGTGTTTTGGGAATATCGTCCCGATCGCCTGGTCTGCACTTGCAGATATGCAAAAAAAGAATCTTCGATTTTTTTTAGGGCTAACAACTTCAGCTTATGCTATCGGTTATATAGTATTAGCTCTTATGAGCAAAGCTGCTGAAAAAGAAGCTAGTCAATCCTCTTGGATATTAGAAGATGTAGTCTTACCATTAATTGTGATTGGTTTTTCTATTATATTTGTTTGGAAAGCCTATTATGATCGAAAAAATAGAAGCTTCACCTCGAAATTTCAAGACGAAAAACCTACCTTTGTTCAGATTGCTCGTTCTGAAATCAACTCTCTTTTAAAAGAAATACAAAACCCTACAACATGTTTTGGACTATTAGCATACCTTTGTTGGGCTGCATCACAATACAGCCTATTACTCCTTTTACTGAATTCACAAAAATACACTGTTACTGTGATCGTTATGATGATTGGTTATCTAGTTGGTGTTAGCATTCTTGGTCTTTGCCGAAAAATTCAAGATGAAAAAATAATAAAAACAGCATATGTCATTACAATATCATTCATGCTGATGTTTTTTATATTTAATCTCTTTAAAGGAGATAGTAACCATTGGCTTACTATCTCCTGTTTCTTCTATACACTTGGTAACGCATTCTTAACTCCATCTATCTTCTCCCTTTTCTCAAAAGAAAGGGAGATTCATGAACAGGGAAAAGGTTTTGGTCTTATCGTGTCAGCAGACAGTGCTGGGTTTTTAATTGGAATTATTACCGTAGGATTATTTGAAAAATTCAAAATTGACATAATCTATATGGTTCTATTTTCTTTTATTTTATTTCTTGCCTCTATATTCCCATACTTTTCCTACGAAAAAACAAGAAAAGACGTAGAAAAAATATTAAATAACAAATAATCAAAATACCACGTCGCTAAATCGCTTAATTTGGAAATTTTAAATTATTATTATAACAATCTGAAAACAAACGTGTTGCGTAATTGTAATGCATGTTGCTATACTAAACTTCTTAATAAGTGAAATTGTTAATTTTTTAATTGAATTAAATAACATTAACGGATATAATTATTTAAAATAATGGAGCCCATATGCCACAGCTAGTTTTAGACGGAAATTCGTTGACCACAGCAGATATTTTTTCTGCAGTACAAAATGTGGATCTAGAAATCGTGATCAAGCAAGAAACGGCAACGCGCATAAAAGCTTCTCACCGGCTGCTAGAAGAGATGGTCGCAGATGGGCGCGTGATCTACGGTGTCAACACAAGCGTCGGGGGATTTGTTAACTGGCTCATTCCGACGCATCACGCTCAAGAATTACAGGAAAACTTGATTGCAGCGGTTGCAACTAACGTTGGGCCTTATTTAGATGATGAAATTGTAAAAGCTGCCATGTTAACACGCCTAAATTCTCTCGCCCGCGGCTCTTCGGCAATTTCTTTAGAGAATTTTAACAAACTACTGAAGATGTACAATGCCGGCGTCATCCCTTGCGTTCCTTCTAAAGGTTCTTTAGGCGCAAGTGGAGACCTTGGACCACTTGCTGCTATAGCCCTCGTCGCTACAGGAAAGTGGAAAGCCAAATATAAAGGCGTTCTTCTTTCTGGCCATCAAGCACTAGAACAAGCGGGCATTGAGCCAATGAAGCTCAGCTTTAAGGAAGGACTCAGTCTAGTCAATGGAACATCAATGATGACAGGTTTAGCTGCTATCTTAGTTGAACAAGCAATCAACCTGATCAAAACATACGATCTGATTTCCTGTTTAACGTTTGAGGGTCTGAAAGTAAAGAAAAAGCCATTTAACCCAATAGTTCATCGCCAAAAACCTCATCGGGGACAATTACAAACAGCAGAAAACATCTGGTCTATTTTAGAAGATAGCCACATGATTATAGATGAGGCAGCTGTTGAAAAACAGTTACAAACTTATACAAGTAAAATACCAACCTCCACAGACTTTCCTATAGAAGATGCCTACTCTATTCGATGCACTCCCCACATTTTAGGTCCTATTCGCGATACGATTTTGTCGATTCAATCGACTATTACAAATGAGATTAACTCAAGTAATGACAATCCCCTAATTCTTCCAGAGTGTCAGGACGTATTTCACAATGGTCATTTCCATGGCCAGTATATCGCCATGGCGATGGACTATCTAGGAATCTGCTTAACCACTTTATCCAATTTATCTGATCGCCGTATTGATCGTTTTATGGACAAAAACCACAGCAATGGACTCCCTCCCTTCCTCTGCGGCGAAAAGCCGGGATTGTACTTGGGCTTGATGGGAGGACAGTTTATGGCAACTTCTCTAACCGCAGAAAATCGCTCGCTGTGTCATCCGCTTTCAATCCAATCCCTCACTTCAACAGGTGATTTCCAAGATATTGTCTCTCTCGGTTTAATCGCCGCTCGAAGAGCTCAAGAAATTTACCAGAATACGGTCTATGTTTTATCGTTTGAGCTTTTATGTGCTGCCCAAGCAGCAGAGATCCGAGACCCCAACCTGCTTGGCAGCGCCACAAAACAGATTTTTTCCCTAGTCCGTGAAACCGTGCCCTATTTATCCAAAAATGAGTGCATGACAGACCATCTGGAATTACTTGCACAAAAAATTAAAACAGGGAAATTAGTTGAGATAGTAGAAAATACAACAAATAAAAATATAAAAATATAAATGGAGATTGTATGAGTGCACATGTTAGTCCTGTAGACTTAAACGCTAGTTATTACACTGAAAATTCAGCATTGCAAAACAATCATGCGATGCAGTTATTGAGAAATTTTCAGATCAATCCGGATGCACATGCTTTAGACGTTGGATGTGGCGACGGTAGGATCACAGCGGAACTTGCAAAACTTGTACCTCAAGGAAGTGTATTAGGAATAGATGCTGCACCTGGAATGATTGAGTTCGCTTCAAGAAATTTTGCATCCTCAAATTTACAATTTTTACACAGTACAGCGGAAGAGGCTCAATTACCAGAGCAAAAATATGATGCCGTTGTATCGTTTAGCTGTTTTCATTGGCTAAAGGATCCAGCATCAGCAATTCGTCGTCTGAGTTCTTCTTTAAAGCCTGGTGGTTCTTTTTTAGTTCTGACATATCCCAAAGAGTCCCCCTATTATCAATATCTACAGGCTGCTCTAAAACATTATCCCGAATATGATCGACTCTCTTCGTACCATACAATGCTTGCAATCAAAGACTACCGGACACTCTTTGCAGAAAACAATCTAGAAATTGTTGATTTTCAGCAGCAGCATCTTGTGGCTTCATACGAAAATACCAAATCGGTTACAGCCTTCATCAAAGGATGGTTAAATAGTTACGTTCCCCTTCCAGAGGAGCTACAAGATCCTTTTTTACAAAGAGTGGACCAGATCGTTGACACAGCACCAGAGCTGCACGTAGAAGAGATGATCGATATTCCTTACACCGCGCTTGTCATTCAAGCCAAAAAAATATAAAGGACTTTGATTGTGAAGCCCACATTCCGCGAAGGTTGCGGAATGTGGTTGCCAAGTTTTTCTACGAGTAAATTTTGGCATTTTTTTAAGTCGACCAATTTCATAAAGACAATCAGTAGCAGATGATGATCAATTAGAATATGATCTTTCTTCTGAAAAACCAGCGGTTTGACTTCAAGAATTTCTTTTGCTTTATTCAAAAAATTCTATACAATCTCACTTCAAAAAAGGAAAGTAACCATGACAGGGACATACACCCTCGAACCAGAAGAAGAAAATCAGCGAAAATGGTGGGCGCGTGTTGCTATAGGATACCCTTTTTATCTATTTGTGTTGCTAGTTCTACCGGTGATTTTTATAGTACAAGAGCCAAATTCTGGTGAAGTGCTGTTTTTGGAAACTGCTATGGGACAACTCATCGTAGCTATCACGGGATCTTTGATTCAGTTATTAATCTCCTGGCACTGCGCATATGACAATTATGGCACCCGTTGGTTAATGTTTTGGCTAATTATTAGTCCCATCTTATTTTTACGTGATTTATCCGCGGTTTTTCAAGACCCAGAGATTTTTAATTTAGAGCCGGTGCCTCTTACTATTACTATTGTTTTTACACTCGTTTTTTCGCTTCCCATATTTATATGGCACTACATATTAACTATTAAAATGCGAAAAATAAATAAAAAAATCCAAGCTCAATATAAGGCTTGGCTGAAGCTACAAAAGCAACCCTCTAACTAAAATAATGGAGAATGTAAAAAACCTAAAAAAAGCCTTTTTTCCATCTTGGTATGAAAAAATTCTCACAAGATAAAGTGATCTTATTATTTCTGTGTTAAATTCTATTCAACTACACTCTACTCAGAGTGAAATAGTCATATTTCTATATTTTTTTCTAAAATCAAGAAAATTTTCAATCGAATGTAGGTAACTTCCGTCGGTGTCTTTTAGATCAACTCCCATTAAATAGGTGATTGCTCTCCAAATTTTCTTTTCTTCAAAAGAAGGGTCATATTCTAATTGATCAGAATCTTCTGCTTCTTGTCTTTTTTTGGCCCATTCAGCAATTGTTTCGCGATCTACATCCTCGTTAATTAGTTGGTCGAATTGACTTTTAATTTCAATTAAAAATAATTTCACTGTTAAAAATCTCTTTCTTTTTTATACTTGATAAAACTTTCTTTGGAGTGCAAATAGCTGCCATCTGCATCCTTTAAATCAACACCCATTAAGTATTCAATTCCATCCCAAATTTTATCTTCCTCATCTGGGGGATAATATTGTAAGCTACCATTGTCCTCTGCATGTTGCAGTTTTTGAGCCCAGTTCGCTAATTCCTCTCTTGTTTTTTGCTCTTTAATTAGATAATTAAAGGCTTGTTTAATTTCATTTAATTCGATTATCACTATCTCACTCCTGTAAAATTTCCATCACTGTCAAATACATAATGGTTTTTAATGCCATTGTTTGATTCCGGCCGAACAATTCTAATGTTATTACTCCCATCAAGTGTTTCATGCCAGGTTCTTTTTAGACTAGTTTCGGGATCCCATTCTCTCACTCTTCTTCTTCCAATCATTTCTCCTTCTTTCATAGGAGCTTTTAATTCGCCATAGTATCTAATTTTATTGTTTTGAAGTTGACGATATCCTTGACTGCCATACTTTTTTACCTGTGTTAAGTGAGTATTTAAAAGTTCTCCTTGAAAAGTTTCTATCCCCCGTACGGCTCTTGTCATGGCTGTAATTTTCATGGGAGATCGTGCTAGTTGACTAAAACCAATAATACCCTTAACAGCGCCATACCCCCCAACGAATAAAGAGCCAATCTCTAATGACAAGGCTGTGCCTGTTCGCATTGTCTGGTAGGCTCGACTTGTTTGATCAGCTGGGAGGAATTTCTGCATCAATGCATTTCCACTGTTTAAATAGTGCTGATTAAATCGAGCAAGCCCTAGTGAGTGAGTAGAGTACGCATCGGTGCGGCCAGTTATTTGATAAAGAGGTTTGGTCAGCATATGAGCAACCGAGGAGAGCGCAACTGGACTCTCCATACAAAACTGACCTGCTCCATGTCTGATGCCGATTAAACCTTGTTTACTAAGTTCTATCAGAGACTGGGTGCCCCTTGCAAAATCTCGGCTAAAATTGTTGGCATAGCCACGAGGCTGATAATTGGGGGCATAGGCAAGTGCATGCAGCCCATACAGGTCAACATGGGTTAGAGGCGCGTTGTGGACAAAGGCGTAGAGGTTGGGGCCGTCGCTAAAGCCTTTTGGGTCGGGCGTCAGCCAGCGGCCAAGATCGGGTGCGTAGTAGCGACGGCCGTAGTAGATAAGGCCCGAGGGATCGGTGCGTTTGGAAGAGAAGCGCCACGGGTTGTGAGGTTGTGGAGAGAAGAGCTGCTCTTCGCCAAAAGCTGTGTAGGCGTATGATTCTTGCAGGACGCCTGTTTTAGGAGAGAGGAGCGCTGTGACATTGCCGTTCAGGTCATGGAGTGGAACGTAGAGCTCACCATTAACTTTTAGGAGAACGGCAGCGCCAATTTCTGCTTCTGGAGTGGCGCCTAGAATGCGGAGCTCTTGTAGGGTGCCGTTCTGGTTATAGGCTCCGATTTCATTCTGCTTGTCATATAAGAAGAGAAGCTCTTCTTGTAAGTTCCAGTCATCCTCTTGTGCCAGGTAGAGGGTGCGACTCATCCTGCGATGAGATGCATCATAGGTAAAGAGAAGGCGAAACTGCTTGTTGTACAGCTCAATAAGGCGATCGAGGGCGTCATAGACGTAGTGCGTCTCATTAATACAGAGTGGATTGCCATTGCGATCATAGGTGAACGGTTCAGCATCTGTTGCCACGATCTGATTAAGAGCATTAATCTGATAGAGGTTGGCATCTTTTTCTAAACGGTTGTTATGAGAATCGTACATATAGTCGTGTGGCACAAGACCTTCTTCTTGCACGAGCTGGTACAGCGCATCATAAGCATAACGACAGTGCCACGATTGAGAGGGAAATTGAAAAGATGCGTGGATAATATTACCGCATCGATCAAATTCCTCAATGGTATGCGCAAACTTTTCAGAGACAACTTGTGTCCGTACCCCTCGCAAGTCAAAGTTGTAGTAGATACTGCCCAAGCTGCCTGGAAGTTCAGACTCCAGAAGATAATCCGATAAGTCATATTGAGTGTAGCGATGGGTCATTCCTTGGGAGGTCACAGAGCGTAGGTGTAGCGGATCATAGGTATAAGAGATGTCAGAATGATCCGGCAGTGTGCAGCGCGTTCTGCGGCCACGTGCATCTGCATATTCATTCTGTACGAAAAGCCCGTTGGCAAGGCGCTCCTCCAAGAGATGCCCATGGGGATCATAAAGAAAATAAGTTCCCTTCCCCGTCTTAAGATCCCGGCTCTCTAAAAGCTGATGTAGTTTGTTGTAGCGATAACTGTAATTGCAGGAGTTATCTGATGAACTAAAGCGCACAAGTCTGCCCAAGGGATCATACTCCTTGTAAAGACGCACTCCATCAGGTTTTACCACTTCGCGCAACTCCCCTTTTGCCGTGTAGCTATACCGAGTCTGCCTCTCTTCAGGATCCTCCGATCCTTCAGCAAGCAAAACAAGTCGCCCCATTGCATCATAATCCCAGCAGGTCGTCGTTGTACGCAAAAGACTCCCCGCCCCATAGAGATGGCTTACTTGACGCGCGAGCTTCCCTCCCGCTTCATAAAAGAACTCTTCACGGGATACGGGAGTGCCCTCTTTTCTCTTTTCTATGCGCACTCTGCGTTGTAGTGCATCGTACGTTTCAATCGTCTGGAGGCCAAGAGGGTCGATTGTTGTTTTCTGTAAAAATTCTTCCTCTTGATAGGTTGTAAACGTCGTGTGCCCTAAAGCATCAATCTGCTGCACCTCGCGATGCCATGGATCAAAGCGTGTTGTCTCGGTCGATTCTAGATTGTGAATAGACTGGGTGATACTCTCTCTATTGCCAGCTGCGTCATAGGTGTAATTCACCCAAGAGAGGATATTGCCTTGCAGATCCTCCTTGCGCTCCTCTATTACCTGATCAAGAAGGTTATATTCGGTAATGGCACGCAAATCCCCAACTTGTATACAGAAGGGCCTACCCATAGAATCATATTCATAAGATGTTTCAATACCGGCAAACTGCTCTTTTGTCTTTCGGCTCGCGCCGTCATACGAATAGGTGTGGAAATTCCCCTCTGCATCCTCTTTTGCGATGAGATTAACCCCTTTATAGGTATACCGTTCTACAGAGAGCGTTTCACCGAGATAAGATCGACTGATCTCTGTGACACGCCCAAGAAAATCGCGTCTGTAATGCGCAACGGTTCCGGCTTGATCTACTGCGGTAGCAAGGGTCCCATCTGTGTAGTAGGTAAACTTCTCTATACTCAAATCTTGGTGGATAATGTGGGTGGGAGCACCTCGCGCATTGTAGGATCTGCTGGTTGTCTTACCTCTTAGGTCCGTATAGGCATAGGGCTCTCCTGCGGCGTTATAGAGATATTCTTCCTGCAGGATCTCCCCATCCTGGACCTCTGGATAAACGGTTTTAAGTAGCTGCCCACATGCGTCATATAGGTAATGCGTTCTCTTCCCATGCAGATCCGTTTCAGCAATCCTATTGTACAGCCGATCATAGCTCATCTGGCTTGTATGGCAACTTCCATCAGAGCCCACCTCACTCACCGCAATCAGCCGATTGGAGTAATCATAGGACATTTTGCTGGTTAGATCACCACTAAAGTTGCTCTCCTCTACCTTATTATGGGTGTCGTATAGTGAGCACTGTTTCTGGCCAATGGCATTTGTCTCTTGAACAATCCGTCCTTGTCCATCATATTCTCTTTGAATCGCATAGCGAAAGACCCCGTTTGCATCGTAGAGCTCTTCCTCCCCGATCTGCCCTTGTAGAGTGTAGCGAAGATGCACTTGCTTCAACAATTTTTCTTGACCTGTCGTCACATCTAGATACTTCTCTTCAATTAGGTCCGGCAAGCCTATAAAAGGTTCTGCAACACGTGGATGTGTGACCCGTATTAATCGATAGGTCACCTGCGTCACATCATCGACATAGAGCCCGGATCCATCATCTTGAATCTCTCTAGTTAGAATCTGATCCGCATCATACTCCCAGAAGTAGCGCAACTGTACCCCTTTTGAATCAGAGAGTAGTTTGAATCGCAGAAGATGACTCTTCCCCAAATACCCAAAATGAGTGACAGAACCATTATCTTCCTCTTGCCGGATCAAGCGATGCTGTGCATCATAGCTGTACCGTTTCTGGTACAACTCAGAAAGATTTTTCCCCGAAAATGTCTCTACAGAAATATTTCCAGCATCATTGTACGTATAACTTGTCGCATGTACCTTATTTCGCTTCTCATCCAGCAGGGTCCGACTCATCAAAAAGGAGCCATTTTTAGCGCCGGCTCCCCATTTTAACTCTTGGACGTTCAGAAGTTTTTCTTCCCCCTCATACCGCTCAATCGATTCTAAGCGTAACGCCTTGGAATAGGTGTAGACTGATCGCTTGTTTCGATTCTGAAGTTTGAGGGTTCAGATCCTCTCCCGTCATAACAAATTTTGGCCCAGGCGTATATTTTGTTTCCTGTCGCGTTTGTTGTGCGGATCTGATTTAGACGGCGATGCGTGTCATATTCGTAATGAACGAGATTCCCATTTGAGAGCTTTTCCAGATAGATGTAGTAAACCATCTCTCCATCTGTCCTATGTTTATAGGAGTAGTAGCGCTCACCTCCATCTGGAGCGTAGATCACAACCTGCTGCAGGTCATACCAGACACTCACCTTTTGATTCTGCACATTAAAGCGCGCGCTCATCTCTCCCATAGAGCAGTTTGTCAACCCGGCAAGATATGACGTTTGTTCCAGTTCTAGAAGAAAGGACGGAGGAAGCTGTGGTGGAGCTTTTTTCTTTTTCTGTGACTCTACGAGCTTTTCTAGATACTTTTCTCTTGTTTTAAGCCATTCTTTTTGCTCTTTCTGAGGCAGAAGCGGACGGTAGTAATGCAGCTGTGTCCCGGAAGGCTCCGTTACACGCAGATTAAATGTCTGAAAAAGAGTACCCTGACTTGTCGCAAATAGGTAAATATGGTTGAAAAAATTCCAGCCGCCACACGGGTGCTGATTGGCATGGCTGATGTAGTAGCGTTTAAAATTGATTGGCTCCAGACCCTGAATCTGAATGTCTTCATCTGCAACAAAAAAAGCTCCCGTGATGGCAGAGACTGAGCCTGCTACAAAGGAAGAGGGCTCCCCTGCAGTGACCGCTGCAAGAGAGACTTCTTCATGTGCAACAAGTTGAGAACAAAAAAGAAAAAACAAGAAGAATAAGCGCATATTCCGAGCAGATTACAGAGTGGAAGCGCCTTTGTCAAAGATTTCTCAAAAATAAAAATCTCTTTGCTGATAAAGTTTTTCTGATTTATCGTGGCTAAAAACAGAAAACCATCGGGATTTTATGAGCTATTTCAAGTGGACCATTCCTCTGCTACTTCTCTGCACAGTGCCAGCCCTGCCTGTTCATGCATCTTCAAAATTTGAAATTCCGGCCTTTGTCACAGATCCTGCAGCACGCACCTCAATGACCTATAATGATGTGATCGCGTTCCTTAATGCCATCGAAAACGGAGAACTTGAAGAAAACTGCAGTGAAGAAGATATGATGAAAGTCTGCCACTTTCTAACAGAACTTGCAGAACTAGGTGCCCTTCCGTCTGACTACGAAGAAGGGGGAACACTTTGTGACGACATTGAAGAGCTATGGCAGCAAGATGAGGATCGAACAAGCCAACCGGAGTAAACACCAACACTCCTGGAAGTTCTTAAAAAAAATTAGGCAGTGTTCCTAAAAGATTGGGCTATCTGGCAAGCGTGAAAGCTCGCTAAAATCGTCGACCGCTAGGCGACGCAATTTGCAACGTATTGATAATACGTTGCAAATTTGCGTTCGGCGATTTGAACGGCTTTGACGCAGCCATATAGCTCAATCTTTTAGGAATACTGCCTAATCATCCCGTATCTCCATCACATAGCCCTTGACGATTTAAGCCCAGCCTCTGTAAACTGCTTCCAATTTTTCAAAAAATATAGGGAGCCAATGAATACGCTCATCTTAAAAAAGGGACGTAAAAAACCCTCCTCGAGCCAATCTCAACTACTCTTTAATCGCCAAAGACGCAAAATCCAGACGCTACTTGGTCAAATCGAGCAGATAAAACAGGAATGCGAAGAGGCTCTTCTCTTGTACCATTCAGCATTAAGGCCTAAAGAACAAAAAGCTGCAGATTGCGTCACACATTTCATCTTGAGGATTTTAGAGCTTACGCAGAATCGAAAAGCATTAACCAAAAAAGAGAAGGAAATATTCGAAGAACTTTTAGAGGATGTTGTCAACCTCGTCTTCTCCCTTGTTCCTCCGGATGAAGTCCATGAGACAGTCCGCGATCTGTATGAAAAGATCCATGGGAAAAGTATAGATGATCAATTTTATGAAGAGCTCTCTTCTTTCAAAGAGATGTTAGAAAAAGAATCAGGCCTCGGAGAGATTGACATGTCACATATAAATCCGAAAGACTCTCTTCAGGATGTCCTACTAAAGCTCTCTCAATCGCTGCATACAGCTTTTGGGGAGAATCCAGAAGCTATGCCCCCACCGAAACAAAAAAGCAAAAAAATGTTGTTCAAAGAAGAAGCTGAACGCAATTTACAAGAGCTGCAAAAAAAGGGAATCGGCAGCATTTACAAACGTCTTGCAAAAGTATTGCACCCTGATCTGGAACAAGACCTGGAAAAACAGAAAGAAAAAATAGAGCTGATGAAACGTCTAACGAAAGCGTATGAAGAGTCGGATCTTGTTTCTTTACTCCTACTGGAATCGGAATGGTTAGGCGATGCCAAAACAATGACCGAGGAGACTCTTGTCTTGTATAACTCCCTTCTCAAAGAGCAAATTAAAGATTTAGAACGCGAAATAAGATCCGTACATCTGCATCCGCGCTATATCGACATCTACCCACGTATCGAGACCAGCCCTAACAACCCCTTATTAGTCATCAACAAATTTCTTTCCGATTGCGATGGGATCATCGAAGCATACTCCCATCGTCTGGAAGAACTTGCCGGAGAGCATCCACTCAAAGCATTGAAAAAAGGTCTCGCATCCGTTGGAATGCAACAGTTACCTGTCGATGTTTTTACACGTTTTCAGGAACTACTCCGATAAAATAGACATACTATAATTGCAGCGATTCCCGCTGGCTCATTATCAGCCAAAAAAGGCAGTGGCAGGGAGCTTTTTTCAAAAAAAACACGCCTAAAAATCAATGGGTTATGATTTTTCTAGCGGGAATTGCTGATATTTTGTTATTAGTCTTCAAAAGAAGTCTATTTAGATTTTTTAATAGGGCAGCTTGACCTACCTATAAGCTGGTAGAATAAACACCAGCTAGCCGTTGCCTCAAAAAGAACGAAGAGGCCAGCGAGGTAGCCGATCAGGCTCCGGTTATAGTAGGCATAGATCAAGAGGAGAATGGCAATAGAGAGGCGCAAGAGTCGATCCAAGGTTCCGATGTTTTTTTTCATAATTAGTAGTTGTATTCGGGGCTATCTGCAAGACAATAGCGCCGGTTTTTATTCAACTTGTCAAGCTTGTTCATCTCTTCTTCTGTTAGGGAAAAGTCGAAGATGGCGAAATTTTCTTTGAGGTGCTCTGTCGAGGAGCCCTTGGGGATGGAGGCGATCCCCTTCTGAAAGAGCCAGCGGAGAATGACTTGCGCGCCCGTTTTATTGTACTGTGCGCCTATCTGGTTAAAAAGAGGTTCTTCAAGCAATTTTCCCTTGCCAAAAGAGCGGAAGGAGATGAGGCGGATGTTATGCTTGTTACACTCGTCCAGAAGCGCTTGTTGGTTCAGGTGCGGGTGAAACTCAACTTGATTGGCAAAAGGGATCAGGTGAGCTTTGCGCAGGTCTTCGAGGTGATGGATGGTAAAGTTGCTCACGCCGGCCTTATGGATTTTTCCTTGGTGGACAAGGTTTTGCATGGCCACAAAGATAGTTTCTAGAGGAAAATTTTGGTCAGGAAAGTGAATGAGGTAAAGGTCGAGGTAGTCTGTCTTGAGCTCTTTTAAGGCTTTTTCACACGCTCTATAGACAGAATCTTCGATTGAGGATAGATCCACCTCCTCGTCTATCGCAAGTTTTGAGGTGATGTATAGGCTGTGACGATCATGTCCTTTGAGGGCTTGTGCAATGGCCTCATGATTCTCATAAAAATGCGCTGTATCAATGTGTTTATAGCCTAAATCTAGCGCGTTTTCTACGATGCGTGTACATTGGGAGCCGCGCAGTTCCCAAGTCCCAAGCCCAATCGGTGGCAGATCCATCGTATTTCCTCTCTTTATATCTGAGAAAATAGCAGGTTTTTGGTATAATAGATAGTTATGGACAAACATTTTTTTTTACCTCAAGTGATTGATGGCGAGGATAAGAGCTCCCCATTCAAAAACCGGATCCGCAAAAACTACCGCCACCTAAGGAAATGGGCACAGCGCACCAAGACAAATGCTTTTCGCATCTACGATCGCGACATTAAAGAGTATCCCCTTGCCATTGACTTTTATGACGGCAGATTCTGCGTCCACTACTTCACAAGTAATAAAGACGAAGAGGGGCCAAGAAAGGATCTGCATGACGCTGTGATCGAAGCGCTTTTCGCGCTTTTTAATGCAGGTGAGGAGCTAATTTATTGGCGCACCCGCATGAAGCGCGAGAAAGTCGAGCAGTATGAAAAGGCAGATGATACGGGCCGCTTCTTTACGGTTCTGGAATATGGAGTCAGGTTCCGCGTCAATTTGAGCGACTATCTCGACACGGGCCTTTTTTTAGACCATCGAGAGACAAGACAACTTGTCGCCTCAATGGCACAAGGGAAAAGAGTCTTAAACCTCTTTGCCTACACCTGTTCTTTTAGCGTCCATGCAGCGGTTTCTGGTGCCACTATGACAAAAAGCGTCGACATGTCCAACACCTACGTTGAGTGGGGAAAAGAGAATTTTCGGCTCAACGGTATTACGCTTACAAACAATCTGATTGTTCGCGAGGATTGTTTGAAGTTTCTGGAACAAGAGAGTGGCCCCCTCTACGATCTGATTATTATCGATCCCCCGACGATCTCTCGATCCAAAAAAATGGAAAAGCTCTTTGACATTCAGGTCGACTACCCCTTTTTAATTGAAAGGGCGCTAAGGCTTTTAACACAAGGGGGGACCCTCTTTTTTAGCACAAACTCCCGTACTTTTGACTGTGACACAACACTATTTAGGGACTGCTCGATTGTAGACATTTCCAAAAAAACCATTCCCATCGACTTTCACAACCAGAAGATTCACAGATGTTGGAAGATTAACCATGGAAAAAGCGTGCAATTCTAGAGGTTGGGTCTAAAGAAGTTTTTTGCGCATCATAATGTTCTAAAACCACCCCCTCTTCCAAAAAATAGACAAGATCGGCAAGGCGCCGAGCAAGTACCATGTCGTGAGTTGCTATGACAATCCCCCTTTCAGATTCTAGAAGCTTTTCCAACAGACCACTGAAGAGCTCCCGATTTTCTGGATCAAGGGCAGAGGTCGGCTCATCAAATAAGAGAAACGAGGGATTCAGAAGAAGCGCCCGAATAATCGCGACTCTTTGCTTTTGGCCGCCAGAAAGTTCATCTGGCCGTGAAAGCGCAAGCTTTTCCATGTCAAACAGCTTAAGAAATTCTTGAACTTGGCCGTAAGCCTCTTTTGTGGAACAGAAAGAGTGGTGCCGCACAGCGTAGGCACAATTGTCTAGGACCGTCATGTGAGGGAAGAGAGAAAAAGATTGAGGAATAAAGCCGATCGTAGAAGAACGCTCTTTGGGCTCAAGCGACAGGAGTTGCCGTCCCTCGCACGTCACCTCTCCTAGATACTCCTTTTCCAATTGCGCGATACAGCGCAACAGTGTTGTTTTACCAGAGCCGCTTTTACCAAGCAGGAGTGTCACTCTCTTTTTTGGAATGACAAGAGAGACAGAGGAGAGAATAGACGCCTTTTTTTTCACAACAGATAGTTCACAAATATTTAACATAGACAGAGTCTCCTCTCGATATTACGAGCCGCCAGGTTTAAAAAAGCTGACATACAGAGGTAAAAAAAGGCAATGGTCAAATAAATCGCAACAGGCTCCATCTCGCGAGAGACAATATTCATCCCCATCCGCGTGAGTTCAAGCATCCCAATCGAAGAGACAATCGAAGTGCTCTTTAACAGAGAGTCGAGTTCATTATTTAAGACCGGAAGAATCCTGCGCCCCACTTGAGGCAAAATAATAGAGACAAGAGTCTTATACTTCCCAAGACCGAGAACAAAAGCCCCTTCCCATTGAGACTCAGGTATTGCATCAATACCTGATCTAACAATCTGAGCGACATAGCCCGAAGAACAGAGACCAAGGGCGATGATGGAGGCGGGAAAGGGATCGAGCTGAAAATGGAATAGGTCGGGGATGACAAAGTAGACAAGGAGCAGCTGCACAAAAAAAGGAACTGCCCGCAGAACAAATGTGACCCCTTCGACAAGTGATGAAAAAAGAGGCATTTTTAATTGACGCGATAAAACAATGCCGAAAAGCCCCCCAAGCATTAGGCTGAGGGCTGCCGAGCAACTGAGAATTTGCACAGTCATCATGACCCCTTTTAAGAGAAGGGGTAATGAACGCTCTAGGAGTGAAAAATACTTATCCATTGAGATTCCATTTTTTTTCAAGTTCGGAAATTTTTCCCTCTACAGTGAGCTCTTCGACGGCCTTTTGAATCTGAGCTGTCAGCTCTTTATTCTCTTTATTGATACAGATGCCATTGCCAAGCGACTGTTTCCCTTCAGGCAACGGGAAATAGAGGGCTTGTACCTCAGGATTTTTTTGCTGTACTGAAGCAACAAGGGAGTTGTCAATCGCAACAGCAAGAGACTTTTTAAATTTAATCTCGAGCAGAGCGTCTGTGATCTTATCGACATTTTTAAGAGCAAGCCCGGGATAGCTTTGCATCACCTGTTCTTGATAACTGCCAGACTCCACACAAATGATCTTTTTAGCATCCCCTATAAACTCTTGCGGGCTCTTTATCGCATCGGGGATCTGCCCCCAAAACAGAAGCGGCATGGTTGTGATTTTTTCCCCTTGATAATAGACCATATCGATCTGCTTTAACCGCTCCTCAGTAATGGAGACTGCCCAAATGAGGGCATCAACCTTTTTCTGTTTCAACCCAATCAGAAGACTCGGCATGCTGCCCAAGTCTTTAATCTCGAGCTCACGATTAAGTTTTTCTGCTAGGAGTCTAGCAAAATCAATATCAAATCCCTCATACTCCCCTTGAGTATTGAGACTCACATAAGGGGCATAACCAGAAGTGGTTCCGATCACAAGCGGCTCAGCACAGAGTGTGACGCAACAAAGAAAAAAAGAGACAAAAATAGATACTATTTTCATATAAATCCTTAAAAAATAGAGTTAAAAAACAAAAAACTTATGAGCTGCTAAAAACAGCTACGCGCAGAAATGACTTAGGAATGATGGTGATGATGATGGACTGGAACGAAAGAAATGAGGACGTTGTTCTGAAGCGACGAGAGGAACTCTCGGCACAACTGATTAGAATCTTTTTTCATAAAACTCCCTCTTAAAGCCCTATTTTATAGGGGCTACTCTTTTTTTAGCAACAGTTAATTTTTTGGAGATCGTGGATTTATAGGTAATTGAATCTTAAATCTTTCAGGGGCTAATCGAACAGACAAACTACCTTCAACTCGATCAACTTTTTTCAAAACAGCTTCTGAAAACTGCTTTGCTCCTTCAAAAGGGTCAATTGCAACCTTCTCTTTCAATCGCTCCTTTGTAAGCACTTCATAACTCTTATTCTCAAATGAGCCCGGATTTTGCCGAATATACTGCTCAATCTCTTTTTTTAATGCAGGATTGGGAATAAATTGCCCTTTTGAAATTAAAATCTTATCATGTGGACACTTCTGCATCTTTTGATACATCGCTCCAACATCAAAAACATGACCACATGCAACGCTCGTAACAGGGTTCAACATGATCTTTCTTGTAACAGGACAAATATATTTAACTGGAATGCCCTTTGCCAAAGGATGACCCTCTGGAATATTTAAAGGGGGAATGGGTGGGGGAATAGCTGCAGCCATAAAAAAACTCCTTGTTGTCAATTGCTCTTTGTAAGAAAATAAAAAAAGATTTTGCTCCACCCCTGAATTTTTTAACAAACATTAAAGGATGACTGTTTTAGCAATTCTCTGTTTAGCGGCCTCTTTTCTCAGCATCTGGATCCGTCGCGACCCTAAAATTTGGGGAACGCTCGCTCTTTTTTCCTGTCTCTTTGGCATGATCGGAGGCAACATCCTCTTTTCAGGTGCCCTCTTTCTTTTGATTCTACTTCTACATTGGGTCTGTTATTACAAAACCTTGAGCCTTGCTCTATTTGCTATGATCATTGCAATCACGGGCGCCATCAAGCTAAAACTACTGCCAGGCTATAACAGATTGCAACTCACAACGAACTTCTGGATTGGATTAGAAGCACCTCTGACAGGACTTTTGCCACTTGCTCTTTTTATCCCCGTTGCAACAAAAAGGCGTGACTGGAAAAAAGTTCTTTATGGCACAGGAGTTGGGATTGTGGGGATCTTATTACTTTCGCTACTTGCCTCTTTTTCTGGGGTCGTCACATGGAAGCCGAGTTTAATCCCCTTTATAGGTGTGCGCCTTGTCGTCAATTTGCTCCTAACAGCCATTCCGGAAGAGGCTTTTTTTCGCGGCTTTATTCAAGAACGACTCTACAAATTAGTCGGTAAAACAGGAGCTCTCATTCTCACATCGCTCCTGTTTACAGCAGCTCACATCTACTGGAGCCCCGATCTTGCCACTCTTGGATTTGTCTTTTTAGCAAGTCTACTCTACGGCTTTGTCTACATCGTCTCCAAAAAGATCGAAAGCGCTATCATCACACACTTTCTACTCAACGTCTTTCATATGCTCTTTTTTTCTTACCACGCCATTTAACTCGACCGCTCGTTGCGCAGTTTTGGGGCTAAGTAGCTTCACACCCGTCGCGTCCATGTCAAATTTCTTTAAGTCAACAAAATGAATCGTCTGATCCTCATACGTCTTAAAGTAGTATTTAAGCGCTTTAGGATCTTTTACCGATGTCACCATCGTGTAGTCGCTATAGGTCGTTTGCCCCACCTTTTGACGCGCAACACCACGAGGAATGTCAAATTGATTCAAGAGATGAAAGAGCTGAAAGACTGACTCTTCCCCTCCCGCCACAGGATTTACGGCAGCCGAAAAGAGTGCCGCCCGTATAAACCGAGAAGGAGGTGTAAAATCGCCAGGGAGTCCAACAAGGCCAGAACCTTGTCCAAAAGGGGTAAGCGCCACTCCACCTATTGTCCGCTCTGCCACATTATCGACCCGCAAGTTAATATAATTGCGTAGGTTTGTCATATGCCAATCAAATGTCGGCGAATTGGTAAAAGCACCCAACGGATTGTCATAAGTGACAAGTTTACCGTCAAGCGGTTCAATGACAAGCGATTTGCCTGACGGCTCATACACCACATAGTGAAAAGGAGCAGGCGCCTCCCCCCACTCCTTGGCAACGGTCGGTGCAATCACCACCTCATTAAGAGCTTCTCGAATCTCGTCAATTGTTGCAAATTGAGTGAGGATCCAGTGGACAAATTCAACGGGAGAGAGCGCCTGAGCCTGATTCTCCTTAGTTATTGTACTATAACTTGCGTAACCTGGAAAATAGAACGTGCCAGCAGAGAGTCCTTTTTCATTGACTCCATCCATCAGAGCAAGCTGCCCAAACGAGATGGCCCCCACTGCCCCATACTTCGATCTGTAGGAGAGCCCGGGACCATCTGGCGTCGTCCCGGTAAATGCGTAGCCGCGCGGAATCAGAGCAATTGAAATGTCGACAGGCGTCCCAAACTCAAGCGTCCGCCCATTCACAGTCGACCCATCTTGTGCTTTAAGCTTCATCCCCGTACACGCCTCTAATCTAAAGGCCGTCATCAGAATCAGAGCACAACTCAATACCTGTATTAGACTTTTTTCGAAATTCCATTTGTTTATTAAAATTGCCTTTTTTGGAATCTGCGGCGCCAAGTTTTTCGAACATCTGTTCACACATGCTCGAAAAAATTGGCGCCACATCTCCACAAAAAACATCAATTTTTCTAAACAAAGCGAATTTCGAAAAAAGTCTATTAACATATCCCTCCACAATTATAAAATTTCGGCAGCGATCGCAGCAAGTTCTGATCGCTCAGTTCTTTCTAAGAAGACGTGTCCAAAGATCGGTAAATTTTTAAATTTCCCCACAACAAATGTGAGGCCATTAGAATCTTTGTCCAGATAAGGGTTGTCAATCTGGGTCGGATCCCCTGTTAAAATCACCTTTGTCCCCTTACCTGCTCGAGAGATGATTGTCTTTACCTCATGCGGCGTCAAATTTTGCGCCTCATCGATAATAATATACATCTTAGGCAGTGTCCGTCCGCGAATATAAGTCACAGCTTCCATCTCAATCTTTTTACTCTCCATAATCCATTTTTGCGTCTCCTGCCCATCTGCTTCACCGGTGCTACTCTGGCAGAGAAACTCAAGATTGTCATAAATCGGTTGCATCCAGTGGTACAACTTCTCCTCTTTAGAGCCCGGCAAATAGCCGATATCTTTACCAAGAGGCATAATCGGACGGCTGACAAGAATGCGCGAATAGAGATTCTCATCGAAGACTTTACGGAGACCTGCGGCAAGCGCCATCAGCGTCTTACCCGTTCCAGCAGGTCCCACAAGGGTAATCAACTTCACATCATCGCGCAGCAATAGGTCAAGCGCGCACTTCTGCTCCACGTTCAATGGCTGGATTCCCCAGATATCACGGGTGATTTTGAGTAGAGGCTCTAAACGCCCCGTCTTTCTATTGTACTTGCCAACCGCCGAAGAGAGCTCAGGGCACGTAATCATACAGTATTCGTTGGGATAGAGATCTTTGATATTTAATTCTAAAAACCCGTCCTTGATAAAGAAATCAATGTCTTTTTTCGGAAGCTCTAATTTGCGATAACCT
>Ga0207080_1087_pt1 | contig 20487 bp, 18 predicted proteins | sample Alteio_BWMinHeat_58_FD_153532 | JGI IMG/M metagenome (GOLD analysis project Ga0207080, IMG submission 153532) | Enriched cells from forest soil in Barre Woods Harvard Forest LTER site, Petersham, Massachusetts, United States -... | ecosystem: Environmental > Terrestrial > Soil > Temperate forest >...
TTTTTATTTCATTTTTTTCATTAAATACCTCAATTCCGCCACGAAAAAGCCTTATGAGGGGGTTTATTTGGCAGTTGCCCGGATCGAAACCCTGTTCCAACAAAAAAAGAATATTATTATAATCGTGATGCATAATAGCCCAATCAAGTAAGTTAAACCCACCGCCATCCATTTTGTATCTGTCTTCTGGTAATATGTCTGTGAAATCGCCATTGGTGAGTGGCTTTTTGACTCTTACTTTCAATAAAGCCTCTTTTATGTCACGGTAAGAAGTAATCGCGTCGACTAAAAAGAGTTGCACTGGATCGGATTTGTTGCCGAGGTGGGGGATCTTACAATTTTTATCCAACAATAACTTCGTTGTTTTTGTGATATGGGCACAGTTTTCGCTATCAATGAAAATAAAGAATTTTTCGATAGGATTTTTACTGCATTCATTTGGATCAAAACCATGATGCAACAACAATTCGATATTGTCGTAATTGAGACACATGACAGCCCAATCCAGCAGAGTATAATTGCCTTTATCTAAAGTGTATAGGTCTGGTTTTATGATGAGCTTAAGAATTTCTGGCTGGAGTGGCTGATTTCCTTTCACTATTCTAAAAGCCTGATCTAAAGGACTTTCTTCCATATAAAATCTCCCTGGATGTTAGAGTATTTGAGTTTTTAGTTTCTTTGTTTGTAAATCCAATCATGAGTGTATTTTACACTCTAAATTTATTTTATTGGGTATATTTTATCACCTTCTGGCGGAGATGAGCTGGTTTCTTGTCTGGCCTGATCAATATTATTTCTTTCAGCATCAATAATTTTTCTTGCTTCTGCAAAATAATCGCCCATACAAATTACTGGATTTGAGCAGGGGCTGCCTTTTTGCTCTAAATCTTTTTCATCAGGAATAGCGCATCCCTGTTTTATCAGAAATTCTGTAATTTTTGTGATATTGTCTTTATCTAAGTTACGTTTGACTCTAAAGAGTTGTATAAGGCAGTTTGTTTTACAAGCGTGCGGATGAAAATAGTTTGGCACCAGGAATTGAATATTTGCAAGATTGTGGGTCATAATAGCAAGATCTAATAGATTAAGCTCGCCGACACAAGGTTTTGATAATTCTGATTTTGGTATATCTTTTACAACCTCAGCAGTCAAAATGATCTCATTTCTTTTTACGCCATCTATGATTTCTTTGAGAGTCGGTGGACGAATTTCTAGAGTAGTGCCAGGGGGCGGGGATTGGCTTTTTCCTCTAAGGCGTATAGAGATTTTTCTAGGAGAAGATGATGATGGCATTTTATTTTCTGGCTGCTGCATACAAAATCCCCTATAGTAAAGTGAAGTTGTATAGAGTCCTTTCCGCTTGTATAAAGCTTAGTCTAATCATATTATTTCAAGAATGTCAATATTGTCTGTGATCAAGTGTTTGTGCTATCATTTTGGGGTACATATTATGGGGCGGGTATTTTTATGGAAGCATTTACTGTTAGGGGATTACGCGAACACAGCGGCGTATTAATACACGATGCGGAAGTGGGAAAGTTATCAGTTGTTACTAAGAGAGGAAAGCCTGTTTTTTTAGCCATTCCCTTTAATGAGGAATTGATTCAGGCGGGGCTTCGTCCAGCGATAGCCGTTAATCTTTATAAAGAAGGCATATTGACCTTGGAAAAAGCTGCTAAATTTTCGGGGCAAACGATTGAAAGTTTTATTGAAAGATTAGGCGGGTTAGGTATCCCCCTGGTGGATTATCCAATCTCAGAAGTGATGAAGGAGTTGGAGTCATTTGACTAAACAGATTATCGCTGACGCAGGGCCTTTAATTGCATTTGGCAGTATGGATAAATTATCCATATTGTTTGATTTATTTGGTAAAGTTGTAATCTCAAACGTTGTTGCTGATGAATGTGTACTGGACTTATCACGCCCTGGGGCGGTCCATATAAAAAAAGCAATGGATAAAGGCAAAATAGAAATAAACAATAAGAGAGTTGCCGGAGAATTGAGTGAATCCGTGGATATGTTGGGCGCAGGAGAAGTTTCAGCAATTAAATTGGCATTAATAAACAAAATACCATTATTAATTGATGAAAAGCTGGGAAGGCGCGCTGCAGAGAAACTTAATATAAAAATAATAGGTACAGTAGGTGTTTTATTATTAGCAAAGCGGCGAAAATGTATTGATAAAATTTCTCCTCTTATAGATACCTTAACAGAAAATGGTTATAGGTTATCTCAAAAGTTGATTCGTGACGTTTTAGTATTAGCAAGAGAAACCCATGGAAAAAATTTATCAACCCAAGACTATTGAACCCTATTGGTATAGCCAATGGGAAAAAGCGGGCGATTTTAAGCCTTCAGGGACGGGTGCGCCTTATTGTATCGTGTTGCCGCCACCGAATGTGACGGGCAGTCTTCATATGGGGCATGGATTTCAGCATACGCTGATGGATACGCTGATCCGTTATCACCGCATGCAGGGATTCGACACGCTCTGGCAGGGTGGGGTGGATCATGCGGGCATTGCCACCCAAATCGTCGTCGAGCGCCAATTGGAAAAGCGAAATCAAACGCGCCATGATTTGGGGCGTGAGAAATTTATCGAAAAAGTTTGGGAGTGGAAACAAGATTCAGGTAACACGATTTCGCAGCAAATGCGCCGAATGGGTTCGAGTATTGACTGGTCGCGTGATCGTTTTACGATGGATGAAGGCTTTGGTAAAGCAGTCAATCAGGCGTTTGAAAAATTATATCGAGACAAATTAATTTATCGTGGGAAAAGATTAGTTAACTGGGATGTTAAACTCCAAAGCGCTGTGTCTGATCTCGAAGTAGTCTTTACAGAAGAGGCTGGAAGCTTGTGGTATATAAAATATTATTTAAATATTAAAGATAAAAAAGACTATATTATCGTCGCAACAACGCGCCCTGAGACTTTGTTTGGCGACGTCGCTGTTGCCATTCATCCTGAAGATGAAAGGTATAAACATCTGATTGGTCAGCAAGTTAAATTGCCATTAACTCGTAGAACAATTCCTATTATTTTTGATGAGACTGTCGATCCGACGTTTGGAACCGGCTGCGTCAAAATTACGCCTGCTCATGATTTTAATGATGCCGAAATGGGTAAGCGTCATCATTTGGATTATATTAATATTTTGAATCCTAATGGGACGTTAAATCATCAAACGCCATATGAAAATATCGATAGAATGATTGCCAGAAAGAAAATTATTGCTGATCTGGAAAATCAAAATCTATTGGAAAAAACTGAGCCGCATCTGAATAAAATACCGCGTTGTGAGCGGACCCACGAAATTATAGAACCCTATTTGACTGACCAATGGTATGTCAGCATGAAGCCATTGGCAAAGCGGGCGATAGAAGTTGTCGAAAAAGGCGAGATTAAATTTATTCCAGAGAACTGGACTAAAACTTATCTCCAATGGTTAGAAAATATTCAAGACTGGTGTATCAGCCGGCAGCTCTGGTGGGGACATCGGATTCCTGCGTATTATGATTCAGAAGGCAATATTTTTGTGGGCGAAGAATATGCGCATAGAGACGATCTTAAACAGGACGAAGATGTCTTAGATACTTGGTTTTCAGCGGCATTATGGCCATTTGCCACATTAGGTTGGCCCGAAAAAACCGAAGCGCTTAAGACGTTTTATCCCACTGATGTATTAGTCACGGGCTTTGATATTATTTTCTTTTGGGTTGCCCGCATGGTCATGTTTGGGCTTTATTTTACGAATAAAATTCCCTTCAAAGAAGTCTATATTACGGGCTTAATTCGAGATCAACACGGCCACAAGATGTCCAAATCCAAGGGCAATGTTTTAGATCCTATCGATTTGATCGATGGTATAAAACTAGAGGACTTGGTTCAAAAAAGAACCTATGGATTGATGAATCCCAAAATGGAAAAACAGATTGCGGTGCACACCCAAAAAGAATTTCCTGAGGGTATACCTGCATTTGGGACAGATGCGCTGAGATTAACCTATTGCGCGCTGGCTAACACGGGCCGGGATATTCGCTTTGATCTGGGGCGTGTAGGCGGTTACCGCAATTTTTGTAACAAACTTTGGAATGCCTCGCGTTTTGTGATCATGAATACAGAGTCCCATGAGATAAAATCAGATGGGTTAAGTATGACAGATCAATGGATATTGTCTCGCCTACAGCATACGATAAAACAAACCAGAGAATATTTTTCAGAGTATAGATTTGATTTGGTTGCGCAGAGTTTATATGAGTTTCTCTGGTATGATTATTGTGATTGGACTTTAGAGTTTGCTAAAATTAATCCCAATGATACAACGAGATATGTTTTGCTTTATGTCTTAGAGGCTACATTGCGTTTATTGCATCCAATCATGCCATATATTACAGAAGAAATTTGGCAAAAAATATCAATTTTGCTTTATGGTAAAGGAAATAAAAATCAGGATAAAATTTTGTCACTCCAACATCAAGCTTATCCAGAATATGACCCAAAATATATTTTTAAATCGGCCGAAGAAAAAATAAATTGGCTGAAAGAGATGGTCATGGCAATACGTAATATCCGCAGTGAAATGCAGATTTCACCAGGCAAAAAAATTACTGTATTATTACAAAACGGCAGTGATCAGGATAAGAAATGGGTTGATGAATTTAGAGATCAGATTCAATTCCTTGCGCGTATTGAAGTATTGGATTGGATTGAGGCGGCGCCATCTCATTCTGCAACAGCAGTGCTTGGAGATCTTCAGATATTTATTCCACTCTCAGAGCATATTAACATAGATGTAGAAATACAAAGATTAAAAAAAGAAATTGACAAATTAAAGCTTGACTTGGAAAAATCCTATCAAAAATTAAATAATCCTGATTATGTCAATAAAGCGCCTGAAAAAATTGTCGGCAAAGAGCGCGAACATGTGATAGAATGCGAGGCTGTATTATTAAAATTAAAAACACAGCTGGACTTTTTAAATAAACCATGATGGGTAGCGAATGCGTTTTTCAAGTGCAACAAATTTTTTAATCTCTGCATTGTTTTTGGGTGGCCTGCTGAACAGTGGCATGTGTTTTGCGCATGAAACAGCAAAACACAATGCTGAATTGCATCATCACCATCATCATCATGCCAAATTACGCCATGTCTCGCATCATCATGGGCATGTGGCTCAAGAGCATCATATACAGCCCAATGTCAGCCATATTGCGGAAAAATCTGATGTAACCCATGAAGAAGGCAAAATACAGCCCAATAAACCATTGGAAAACCATGAGCTCAAAACGCGAACAATCGTTAAAGTTGCTGATACGAAACACGTAGCCACTAAAGAACATCGCTGGCATCGCTATTGGGTTGAACATCGCGAAGAGGGACATCGCTGGGCGGCTGAACACCACATCCATAATCCTCACTTAATCCGCCGATCACTCGAATTTGCCAGTGATACTGAGCATGGTCTTGTGGCATTGGTTCACAGGGCTGTCGCTTCATTGCAGCATACGCGTTATCGCTATGGCGGTAATTATTTCAATATGTCCAGAGGCGTTTATGAAGTCGATTGTTCGGATTATGTCGATGATTTGTTAAAAATATCACAGCCCAAGGCTTATGCTGATCTGGCTGACTCAACAGGCACAGAAAAGCCGACATCTAGCGATTATTATCGATTTTTCAATAACTTACCTGATAATTCAGGCCATGCCTGGCAAAGGGTGGATGACGTTGAGTCATTAAAAGCAGGTGATATTCTGGTTTTTCATAATTATCGCGGTGGCGGGCATGTGATGGTTGTGATGAATACACCCACACAGACGCAGGATGATGATACCTATCTCGTTCAGGTTTCTGATTCAGCTTCCTCAAGACACAGCAATGATACTCGTGCTCCGCATGTCTCAGGTGTGGGCATCGGCACATTGCTCCTCAGAGCCAATCCTGAAACAGGTGAACCCAGCGCTTATGCCTGGACAGTCGATTCTGGCTGGGATCACGCCCATGTCGCCATGGCAGAGCCGTTGAGTAAGGCTTAGTTAGTATTCATCAATTTTGCAGCTATAGATTAAATTTTAATTATTCATTTAGGAAAGATAAGAGAAATTTTATATGCAAACTTCAAAAGATGTAGAAGTAGCCAGTTTTTCAGATTTTCGGTATAAACAGTTTTTTGAAATAGCAAAAAGTAAAGTACTTTCTGCTAGAATTCAGGCAGCAAAGTCGGTTTGTCATGAGCAAATGAAACTTTATTGGTGGTTAGGGAAGCACATTGCTCAAACACAAGAAAAAAATGGTTGGGGTAAATCTGTGGTCGATTCTCTTTCAAAGGATTTGAAAAAAACAGTCGGTGGAAAATTTGGTTTTTCTGTGCAGAATTTATGGTATATGCGGCAGTTTTATCAGGAGTATAAAGATTACCCAAATCTCCAACAACTTGTTGGAGAAATCCCATGGGGGCAAAATCTGGTAATTTTTAGCAAAATAAAAGATATTGCTGCCAGAGAGTATTATCTCAATGCGGTTAAGCAAATGGGGTGGACTCGTAATACCCTAACAATTCAGATCAAAGCCCAAGTTTATGAAAGGCATATTTTAGCTCAAAAGCAGCATAATTTTGAGCAAGCTTTGCCAGAGCATTTGGCTGAGCAAGCAGATCGCGCCATGAAGGACATTTACATGCTTGATATGCTAGGGTTAACGAAACCTGTTTTAGAAAATCAATTAGAAGCTGGCATGGTTAATAAAATTAAGGATGTTATGCTTGAAATGGGATATGGATTTACTTTTGTGGGTCAGCAATATCGGCTTGTTTCTGCTAGCGGAACGGAAAGTTTTATTGACCTCCTTTTTTTTAATAGACGATTGAAGTGTCTTTTTGCAATGGAGCTCAAATCTGGTAGATTTAAGCCAGAATATGCCGGAAAAATGAACTATTATTTGAATCTTCTTGATGACTTGGTCAAAGAAGAATGGGAAAATCCATCGATTGGCCTTGTTTTGTGTGCTGAACGTGATCATATTGATGTTGAATATACATTACGCGGTATTAATAAACCTATCGGTGTTGCTGAATTTCGATTAACTAAAGATCTCCCTGATGAGCTTACTGAAAAGCTTCCCAATGCCCAAAAAATCAGATCGGAAATTCTAAGAGAGTTAGGAGAAATTGATTCTTTAATGTAATTAGACACAAAGGTAAAATTTTATCAAGGGTGGGTAGCAAAAAAACAACATATCATTATTGAGGTAGCGCACTTACAATTGCTTTGCCGCACACAAGAAGACGCGGGGCGTGCGATGACGCCGAGGTCAAGCCTCTTCCGCTGGCTCGACATCTAATCCAAAAGCAGTATGGAGTGCGCGGGCGCCCAGTTCCAGATATTTTTCATCTATTACAACAGAAATTTTTATCTCAGAGGTTGTAATTAATCGAATATGTATGCCTTCTTGTCCCAGGACGCTAAACATGGTATTCGCAATACCGGCATGTGAGCGCATGCCTACGCCAACCAGGGATAATTTGGCAATAGCCGGATCACCGCTGACGCCGCCTTTAGCGCCAATTTGCAAAGAGGTTTCTTTTAAAATATCAAAAGCCTTTTGATAGTCATCGCGCTGTACTGTAAACGTTAAGTCAATCTTATTATCAACAGCAATATTTTGGACGATCATGTCGATATCAATATTCGCTGTGGCAATTGGATTGATAATTTTTGCAACACTCCAAGGTTCGTCAGGTACGCCTTTGATGGTGAGTTTGGCTTCGTGACGATTGAATGCAATGCCTGAAACGACGGGTTTTTCCATGCGAGTATCCTCAAATGTAATTAAAGTCCCAATGCTTTCGGTAAAGCTGGATAGCACTCTCAAGGGCACTTTGTATTTGCCCACAAATTCGACCGAACGCGGTTGCAGCACTTTAGCGCCTAATCCTGCCATTTCCATCATTTCTTCAAACGTAATATGGCTTAACAATCGTGCTTTGGAAACTACTCGGGGATCTGCGGTATAAACACCCTCAACGTCAGTATAGATCTGACATTCATGCGCATTGAGCGCTGAAGCCAGGGCAACTGCTGTCGTATCAGACCCTCCTCGACCCAGGGTGGTAATATCACCATTGGCGGTGACGCCCTGAAAGCCTGTGGCGATGACGACATATCCAGAAGCCAGATCATCTCGAATCATGGCTGTATCAATATCCAGAATACGGGCTTTAAGATGGGTTTCATCTGTCAGGATTTTGATCTGATGGGCGTTATATGAACGCGCAGGGCAGCCCAGTTTTTGAAGTGTAATAGCAAGTAAAGCAGCAGAAACCTGCTCACCAGTGGTAACCAGCGCGGCATATTCGCGCGGTTCAGGAAATTCAATGATTTCTTTGGCAAGATTAATCAGGCGATCTGTTTCACCACTAATGGCAGAAACCACGACCACGAGATCATGTCCTTGCGCCCGCGCAGATTTTATCCTACGCGCCACATGAGCAATGCGCTCGAGGCTGCCGACTGATGTACCGCCGAATTTTTGAACAATAAGTGACATCGTTCAATGATCCAATTATTTCACAAAATTATCAAGTTTTTGCCTTTTCCGATTGACTCAGGCGGCACAATTATACGAATGGATGTTTCATCGTTTCGTTGCGGTGACCGTTGCAATATATTTCTCTTGTGCTAGAGCCGCACGTGCTTGTGGATCATTTATGCTAAATGAGGTGTCGAATATACCATTTTTAATGAGAGAAGATACGCAATGTTTTTGCAAACTCGGGATTGCTAAACTGGAAACATAGTGACTTAGCATACAAAGACGAGCATAGAATGGTGAATGATTGTCCTCTTGAATAGTTTTTATTTTTTCCTTTAGAAATTCTGAAAACAATTGTAAATCTGCATAATCTGCAAGATGTTTATGATAACTATTCTTGATTAAATTGCTGATGGCATCTAAACCGTCACAGTCTCTTTTTTCAATAGCTATTTCTACAATTGTTTTTCTTAACATGAGATCAAATTCTTTCATTCCTATAAAGAATTGTGGATTAGTATATACATAATCCATCCAACCTTTGTAAGGTGAGTTCATATTGCTAAGCATGCTTTGTATTATCGACTTTGAAAAAGCAGAAGTGAAACACAAGAGTTTATAATCGATCTTATTTTTTATTGCTTCTGCGATGGCTGCTTTTATAGGTGATAATTCTTCAGGATTTTCCTTTGTTTTAGCGCAATATAAATTGAAATTTATGTTTAATACCATTTCATACTCAGGAAAAAGCAGAATTGCTTTATTTAATGATGTGAGCTCAGGGAGACCTCTTGGAATATATGCGCCACTGTTAAATGCAATTATTGAGGCAAACTTAAGATGACAAGATAAGATTTTCTCAATGAGTATTCTTCTAGATTCTTCAGAGATTTGAGAGAGCTCATTTACTATGCTAAAACTCATAATATTTTCGTTAAAATGTGAGTCAATACAAATAATTTGTTCGCAAATTTTTTCTATTGCTGGTTCTAGCTGTGGAAATGCTTTTAAAATTTTCCCTAACTCACCATGTTCGGATGGGGTATGACCTCTTTTTGATGTAATGCTTAAAACCAGGTCTCTAAAGTTTGAATTTAATATTTTTTTAGAAAGTTCTGACATATCAATTTGTGGGTTGCTATGCTCTCCATTAAGCAAAGAACCAGCATAAATTTTATCCTTGTGATAAGATATATAACTGCCATCTTCTTTTAGATAAAGCTTACCTTTTTTGGCTAATTCAGGATTTTCTTCAATTTGAGCTGACATCAAAACGAGATCACACCACTTGGACTTGGATAATATATTTTCAGTAAAACTTTTAGGATTGTGGCTTGATATTTGATTAATAAACAACGTATCAAAATCTTTTTTGTATTCTGGAAATGCTTCTTTTATTGTTGTTAAATCAGAGAAACAAGAGACAAATAACTGAAATAAATGTGGAACCCCAAGAATTTTAATGGCATAGTCAGAAAGGATTTTTTTGATAAACAATATTCCCTTCGGGAAACAAAGATTAAAAAAGTCTTTTGCATAAGCAGCATCTTGAATTAAGCCCGTAATAAATTTTTCTTTAATTAAACTGGCATGCGTCGGGATTTTTTTAAGAAGCAAACGCAAGACACCATCTCCAGGTAAAATGCTAGACGCTGATTCTATCGTTTCAAGAACTTGTTCTGTCGTATATTGAGCTATAACAGCTTGATTTTCAAATCGATAAAGTATGGGGCCGTTTATCGCCTCTAGAATCGCATCTCTCTCTTTACTATTTAGCGTTTTATGATCTTGCATTGGCAATACCTCGAACTATTGTTTTCTATCAAAATTTTGACTTATCTTATTGACAAGATGGCTTATATTAATGCATAAATTTATTTTTGACAAGGATTTTCAAGGGTTTTAGGGGTTTTATGCACTTAAGCCATTTTAAATTCTCTGGAAAACATCAGCTGTTGAACTTTTTCATTAAGAATTCTCTGGAAATTTTGTGCTATGTTATTTGATATTTCTTCTCCTTTGGGCCCATGGCCGTCACAGACAAGAAAAAATTGGGCATGAGAATTTTCAGCATTTATTTGATTTAATATAATAGAAATATTGTCTATTGAGCCATCATCAATCGCTTTTTCTTTTAATTTCTGCGGAATTTTTTCCAATGGAAGATTTTTGATTTTTGCGCTTTCAAACAAGCTGCAAATATATTCTCTATCACAATCACCAGTTATCATTGATTTATGAATTAATCCATCAGAAGCAATAAGCAGCAGGTCACTGTTATCTACTTCAAAAAATGAAATTTCGGGCTCATGGCTGAGTTCAGATATTTTGGTATTTCCAATAGCGCGTGTTACCTCAAGATTATGAAGTTTGCCATCTGTATGTCTATGTAAAGTATTGAGACGCTGGCATTTTAAAATAGTATCGTCCAAATCTTTTTTCATCAAATAAATTGGACTGTCTCCAAGATTTGCAATAATAATTTTATTTCCATAACTGATGCATAGAGCGATGGTTGAGCCTGAGCGTTCATATGGGCCATATTTTTCTTGCAATTCATTAAAAGCAAGCCTAAGCGCTTCTGGTTGTTTTTCTTCTGAAAGTTGTTCAAAATCTTTAATAAATCCTGTGATTAAAGCATCTTGTTGAGATTTTCTGCCTCCAATAGCTTGATAACAATAGGTGTTTGGAATTTGTGATACATGTTGCGGCGGAGCGGTTCGTGCGATTTTGGTTTTCTTCGTTCTAAAAATTGTAGGTGAGTCAAAAGATAATTTGCGCTTTTTTGGATTTTTTGGTTCATTGGTTTTATTTTCTTTGTTTTCTAATAAATAATCAACTTCAAACATAACAATAATCTCCCTTTATATTTCGTTTAAAATAGTTGGTGGTTTTTGATGGGTGAATCAAAAATCAATTATTTTCTAAAATCTTCAGTGCTTTTGAAAGCACAATATCCGTTTTATCATTTGGCGTGTTGACAGATTTAGCTTCGATATCCGGTGAAATGCCGATATGGTTAATCAGTTGATTATTGGGCGTGTAATATAACGCAATTGTGAGCTTAATGGCACTTTTTTTATCGTCAAACGGAATAATAGTTTGAACCGAACCTTTGCCGAAAGTTTGTGATCCCACTAATGTGACGCGATGGTGATCGTGTAGCGCACCTGCCACAATTTCTGCAGCTGAAGCTGTGCCCTTGTTAATTAATATGACAATGGGAATATTGTGTAATATATCGATATCATTTTTATTTGCCGTATAGTCTGTTTTATTTTCACGGCTTTTAATCGAAACTATTAGATGATTGCTGCCCAAATGATGATAATTTAAAAATAAATCACTGACGCCAACGGCGCTTTCCAATAATCCACCGGGATTATTGCGTAAATCCAATATTACGGCTTTAAGATTTTCTGTTTTTTGTAATTGGATAATGGATTTTTTCAGTTTATCTGCTGTGTTTTCCTGAAAAAAAGCAATGCGAATATAGGCAATATGATCAGGATATAATTTGGTTTTAATATTTTGTGTATCTAACTTAGAGCGAATGATTGTAAAGTGAAGCGGGGTATTGACGTGCGGGCGAACAACCGTAATATTGATTTTGCTGCCGATGGGCCCGCGCAAGCTTTGAATCATGTCTTGAAAAGAGAGCGTTGTCAGCGGTTTTTGATTGGCTTCGATAATCATATCGCCCGATAATATCCCCGCTTTTTGTGCAGGACCGTTGTCTATTGGCGTGATAACTTTAAGTGCACCATCACTGGGCATGACTTCAATGCCAATACCCATATATTTGCCTGATGTCAGTTGTTTTATATACGCCATATCTTTTTCATTAAGATACGTCGAGTAGGGATCTAATCCCTCTAACATGCCGCTGATAGCATTATTGATGAGCGTTTCGTCTGAGACGGGTGTGACATACCGGATCTTAATCATACGATAGGCTTTTAAAAATCTCTGCCATTGAATAGCAGAAAGTTCGGGTTTATCGCTGATAAAATTACGCGTATAACTGCATGCCAATAAACCCACGCTCAAAATTAAAATCAAAATATAAAAAAAATTTTTTAACCTCAGTCCTGGCGTCATTGCGAGTCACGCGTCTTTTTGCGGGACGAAGAAATCCAGTCTTCAGTATCCGTAGTGGTATCCCTGGATTGCTTCGAACTTCGTTCTCGCAATGACGTGGGGGTTGCGCTAATTTTGGCAATGCGTAACTTCCCCACTTGATAAATATGCTGAGTATTCACGGCTATTTTAAGATCAGCGTCACTGATTTTTTCGCCGTCAATACGCACAGCGTTGTTTTGAATCAAACGCCTGGCATCAGTGGTGCCAGATGCTAATCCAGCTGTTTTTAATAAATTAACCAGTGGGATAAAATTTTCTGAAATCTGAACAGCAATTTCGGGAATTTCTTTGGGTAATTGATGTTTTTGAAATCTGTTGGCAAAATTTTCATGGGCGCGTTTGGCGTCTTGTAGACTGTGAAAACGCGTGATAATTTCTTCTGCAAATAATATTTTAATGTCTCTGGGATTTTTGCCTTGCTGAGTTTCTAACTTCCATTGTTGAATTTCCTGCTGGGATTTAAAGCTTAATAATTCCAGATAACGCCACATAAGATCATCAGAAATTGACATGATTTTGCCAAACATATTGTCTGGCGATTCGTCTATGCCAATATAATTATTTAAGGATTTTGACATTTTCTTGTCGCCGTCTAAACCCTCTAATAATGGCATGGTGATGACGACTTGTTGAGGTTGGCCGTAATGCTTTTGCAATTCACGACCGACAAGAAGATTAAATTTTTGATCATTTCCGCCGAGTTCTATATCTGCGTGCATCGCGACAGAATCGTACCCCTGTAATAATGGATAAAGAAACTCATGTATAGCAATAGGTTGATTGCTGGTATAGCGTTTATAAAAATCATCGCGTTCCAACATACGTGCGACCGTATATTTTCCAGCAATCTGAATGAGATCCGCTGCGGATTTATCGCCTAGCCATTCGGAATTAAATAAAATTTGTGTTTTATCTGGGTTTAATATTTTAAAAACTTGTGCCTGATACGTTTTAGCGTTTTCGACAACTTGCTCGCGCGTGAGGGGCAGACGCGTGATATTTTTGCCCGATGGATCGCCAATCATGCCCGTAAAATCGCCGATCAAAAATAACACTTCGTGACCCAGATCCTGAAAGTGTTTTAGTTTATTTAATAATACAGTATGACCCAAATGCAAATCTGGCGCAGTGGGATCAAATCCTGCTTTCACGCGCAATTTCCTGCCGCTTTTCAGCCGCTCTTCCAGCTCTTTTTCTGGCAGTATTTCCGCCGTCCCGCGCTTAATCAGGCTTAAAGATTCGTCGAAATTTAGTTTCATGTTCGGTTTTCTTTATCTATCTGTGGGCTGTATGTGCATGATGAGCGTGTTCAATGGAGTTACCATGGTAATAATGACTTCTGTATTCATGATGTTCTTTTTTATCTTCGCACAGCGAAAATTCTGTAACGATACTGTCCCATGGCACATAATATTTACCTGTACTGTCTTCTAAAATCAAACCTATTTTATAAAGCGATTTTACATCCTGATGTACATTGCTGTAGTCGCGTTCCAGATGTTTTGCTAGAGCCTTAATGCTGGTTTTCCCTAAAAGATGTAATTCTTTTAATAGTTCCAGACGTTTTGGGCTAAGTGTTTTCATCAGTGTGGCAGCGTTTTCAAAACCCAACACCTCAACAGGAGTATCAAATTTTTCTCCTTGCTCAGCTCTCTCCCAAACATCTTTAAATCTTGCTAAAGATTCTTCCAGAGTGGTTAATTTTACTGTCAATCGTCTTTTGTTCATTGTCTATACCTCTTTAATTTCGCGATAACAGATAACGTCATGGTAAAAGTCTTTAAATAAAGTGTCTTTATCCAAAAATGTATAAGAAATCTCTTTGTTGCCTATATGCTTATGATCGCCTTTACCGGTTTCATTGTCATAACGCACCAGACACTCGCCCTCACTATTGCCAAAATATAGACGGTATTTATATCCATGGGGACGATCCCTAGTCTTTTTGGGTAATTTCCACAAAACCAATTCTAAAACGGAACCGTCATCAAGTTGATCCTTTTCGCTGTGAAGCAGTTTCGCTTTCATAAGTATATTATACCATATGGTTTAAATTATACAATTAATTGTCCAAAAGTCCAAATTACAAAATATACTGACTCAAATCTTCGTCTTTCGCTAATTTATCCAATTGGAGGTTGACATATTTTGCATCAACACGTAGCTTTTTGTTAGATTGTTCTGTTGCGTCAAATGAAATGTTTTCCAACAGTTTTTCCATGACAGTGTGTAATCTTCGTGCGCCGATGTTTTCTGTGCGCTCGTTGACCTGACAGGCAATTTCGGCAATGCGTTGAATACCGTCTTTGGTGAAATCCAGTTTGACGTTCTCAGTGCCAAGTAATGCACAATATTGTTTGGTTAAAGATGCGCTGGGTTCTGTCAAAATACTCACGAAATCTTCTACGCCCAAAGCAGATAATTCAACTCTGATAGGCAACCTTCCCTGGAGTTCAGGGATCAAATCAGACGGCTTGGATAATTGAAACGCACCAGAGGCGATAAATAATATATGATCTGTTTTGACCATGCCGTATTTGGTCGAGACGGTTGAGCCTTCGATGATGGGCAACAAATCACGCTGTACGCCTTCACGTGAAATGTCAGCGCCGCCAAATTCGCCGCGGCGTGTGATTTTGTCGAGCTCATCTATAAAAACAATGCCGTTTTGTTCGACGTTTTCTAATGCAATACGTTTGGTTTCATCCTCGTCAATTAACTTCGCAGCTTCTTCATCGCATAAAAATTTAAATGCCTCTTTGACTTTCATCTTGCGCTTGCGTTTACGTTCGCTGGCCATGCTTTGGAACATGTTTTGTAATTGCTGTGTCATTTCTTCCATACCGGGCGGCGCCATAATTTCAACACCAATGTTTGCATTAATGTCGATTTCTATTTCTTTATCATCTAATTTTTTATCGTGAAGACGTTTTCGAAAAACCTGACGGGCGGCAGAATCTTCCTGGGCTTTCAGCGGATCGGGGTTTGATTCGGTCAGTGGATCTTGTGGCGGTTTAGGAATGAGAATGTCCAAAATACGATCTTCCGCGGCTTCCTGTGCTTTATCCCGTTTTTTGGCAATTTCTCTTTCACGTGTTTCCTTGACTGAAACATCAGTGAGATCACGAATAATGGCATCAACATCGCGTCCCACATAACCCACTTCCGTAAATTTTGTGGCTTCGACCTTTAAAAAAGGCGCCATGACAATTTTAGCCAGACGTCTGGCAATTTCGGTTTTACCCACACCAGTCGGTCCGATCATCAGAATATTTTTAGGCTTAACTTCCATTCTGAGTTCAGGGTCAAGCTTCATGCGGCGATAACGGTTACGTATGGCAATAGCGACAGCGCGTTTAGCAGAATTTTGACCGATAATAAATTTGTCGAGTTCAGCCACAATCTGATGGGGGGTCATATCAGTACCCGCATTAAAATTGGGTTTTGATGTTACGGTGGCGCTAGTCATATTTGTATCGAGCATATTTTTTCCTAAATTTTATCCAAGTTCTTCAATGGTCAGGTTATGGTTAGTAAACACACAGGTGTCTGCGGCAATGCCCAGAGATTTTTCGACGATTTTACGGGCATCCAATTTGGTATTTTCCAATAGAGCTCTGGCAGCAGATTGCGCATAAGCGCCGCCTGAGCCGATAGCAATCATGCCGTGTTCAGGTTCTATCACATCACCGTTGCCTGTGATAATGAGAGAATGATCTTCGTCAGCGACTAATAGCATCGCCTCGAGACGACGCAGCATGCGGTCTGATCGCCAGTCTTTGGCTAATTCAACTGCAGCACGCATGAGATTGCCCTGATGTTTTTCAAGCTTATTTTCAAAGCGTTCGAATAAAGTAAAGGCATCTGCTGTACCGCCGGCAAAACCTGCCAGGATTTTGCCCTGAAAAAGACGGCGTACTTTGCGGGCGTTACTTTTCATCACCATGCTGTTACCGACAGTGACCTGGCCATCACCACCAATCACGACTTTTTTATCACGACGAACACATAAAATAGTTGTGCCACGAAATTGTTCCAAAGTAAGATTCCTCTTGTGTTTTCCCCTCTCCCGCGCCGCGGGAGAGGGTGTCCGAAGGACGGGTGAGGGAAAAATAAGATTTTTCGACCCTCATCCGGCGCTACGCGCCACCTTCTCCCGTTGACACGGGAGAAGGGGATTATTCTTGAGACATTAGGCACTTCAAATATGCAATAATGTCCATAAAACTCAGAATAAATATAAGTCCTATGAGCCCGATTTCAAGACCTGGCTCGAAATCATATTTTCCTGCAATTGTTTATGCGCAGATTCTGCCTCGCCTTTACTGTGAAAAGTCCCCAGCCAGACGCGATGGAGAGTTTTCCCATCTTTTTCAATATTCGTGACATTGACATTGAATCCCAATAAAGTCAGCTGGGCTTTCAACTGATCAGCATCGCCGGCGTCACTTAATGCTGCAACCTGGACGATATAAGTAGAAGATTTAGCAGGAGAAGCGGGCAACAATGGTGTTGTGACAGCTGTTTTAGGTTTGGGTGTGGGGACTGCTTGTACAACGGGCGGCAGCTGTTTGGGTTTGGGTGTTGTTTTGGGTTGTTCAGGTGCAGTCTCAGAGACAGCTGTGGGTGGATTATTATTTTGCTTTTGTTGTGCTTGCGAATTTGCAGCAGCTGCACTGGCAGCGTTTTGATTTTGAGTTTCTGTCGTATCTTCATCGCCGCTGGGACCAATGACCTGTTTGCTGGGTAAAACATTGTAGAAATCAAATTGTGCCTGAAGGTTTTGGGTCGACGGTTTTTTAGCCGTATTAGCTGTTTTAGGGGTTGTATTGGATAATGTTTGTTGTGCTGCGGTTGTAGTTACAGCGAGTGATTTTTGCTGTGATTGCGGTTCGGGTACGGTTATGGGTTGAGGATGTTGTTTTTGATTTTTGGCATAAAATACACCAGCTATAATTAATCCAATGAAAATGCCCAGCAATAGCCAGACAACGCCGGAAGGGCCTGAACGTTCCGGTTGGCGGGAACGGCTTTTGACATAATCTCTTGGCATAAAATATAACCTACCTACATCGATTCAGGTGCGGATACGCCCAACAAATGTAGCCCATTGGCAATAATCTGTTTTGCAGAGGCAATTAAACACAAACGTGCGTGTCGAAGGGTATCATCTGTGACGAGAAACGGGAAGGCATTGTAATAACTATGGAAGTGATCGCACAGCTCTCTTAAATAATAGGCAATCAGATGTGGCTCATATTGCATTGCCGCTTGTGCGATCGTTTCTGTAAATCGAGACAGTGCTAAAAAAAGATTTTTCTCTTGGTCTGAGTCTAATTTTTCCAAAGCATGAAGACCCGCTTCAGGCTCCCAGTGCATACTTTTTTCAGTCAGCTGGCGAAAAACACTGCAAATACGCGCATGCGCATATTGGATATAATACACAGGATTTTCATTGGATTGAGATTTAGCCAGATCCAAATCAAAATCCATATGCTGATCCGCTTTTCGCATGATGTAAAAAAATCGTGCGGCATCTTTGCCGACTTCTTCTCTGAGCTCTCTGAGTGTCACAAAACTGCCTGCACGGGTTGACATGGCAACACGTTCTTTTCCACGATAGAGTACGGCAAATTGAACAATAGGCGCATGGAATTTTTCAACAGGATAACCTAAAGCTTGAATAATGGCTCTTAATCTGGGGATATAACCGTGATGATCTGCGCCTAAAACATTAATGACTTCGTTGTAGTGATCAAATTTCCATTTATGATAGGCAATATCGCTGGCAAAATAAGTATATTGTCCGTTTTCACGGATGACCACGCGGTCTTTGTCATCGCCAAAAGCAGTGGATTGAAACCAGACGGCGCCGTCTTTTTCATAGAGATGTCCCCTATCGCGCAGCAAGGCTATCGCACGTTCGACCAGTCCTCTGTCCCACATATCTCGTTCAGAAAACCAGGCTTGGTAATGTACACCGAATTCAGCCAAATCTTCTTTGATGTCTTTTAAAATAACATTTAGGCCATAATCCGAAAATTCACGCCAGATTTTTTCGCCTAATAATTTTTTGGCTTGTGAGATCAGATTGTCTATTTGAATATCTTTATTCTTTTGTTTTGCTTCTTCATCAATTTCTTCAAGCATATTTTCCAAAAGTGTTTCGAATACACTAGCAGCTGTGTGGTAATAAGCTTTGGATTTGATTTGAAAAATATCCTGGGCAATGGCTGTGACATAATCACCCTGATAGCAGTTTGCGGGAAAAGTAAATTTTTCGCCGCAGGCTTCGAGATAACGAAGCCAGACACTTAAGGTTAAAATATCCATCTGTCGACCCGCGTCGTTGAGATAATATTCACGATGCACTGTGCATCCAATCGCGCTTAATACATCCGAAACAGTGGCGCCATAAGCCGCGCCGCGACCATGTCCTACGTGAAGTGGCCCTGTCGGGTTGGAAGAGACAAACTCGATATGAATCCGCCTGCCTTCGCCAATTTTCGAATGACCATAGTGAGATTTATCTTGCAGAATTTTGTGTAATAGGGGACGAAAAGCCTGGGGATGGATAAAGAAATTAATAAATCCGCTGCCGGCCATTTGTATTTGTTTTAAAGAGCTGTGTGTAGGAATGTGAGAGATAATATCCTGTGCAAGTTCTCGGGGTTTGCGGCCAGATTTTTTGGCTAATAACATGGCAATGTTACAGGCAAAATCGCCATGTGCGCGGTCGCGGGCATACTCAATGAAAATCTTATCTGTTGCATTGATACCCATTTTTTGTAAGGCGCTATCGACCAGATCCGCCAGTGTTTCTTTCATCATAAGCCTGTTGCCCGTGTTAATGTTTCTATAGTTTGCTCGCCCATGAGTATATTTATCTTTTCCCCTTTGGGATTGATCACAACAGTCATGGGTAAGCCTTCTACATTCATGATACCAAATTTCTGGCCCGGATCCTGCTTTAATACAGGAAAATGAATGCCCATTTTTTGAATAATTTGATTTAATTTCGTATTATCCACATGATCATAATTCACACCAAATACCATAACCTTGCCTTTATGCTGAAGATAAAAATGATTTAAAGCCGGAATTTCAGTCGAGCACGGCTTGCACCATTCGGCGAAATAATTGATCAGGAGATACTGCCCGTGGAAAGCTGAAAATACGACGGGGTTGCCTTGAGTGTCATATCCGTCAGGCGCGGGCTTGCAGGCGACAAGGGCCATGGCGAGGCAAAAAAGACAGATCAAAATTCGGATAATGCGAAGATTCATAAGATTTCTGTATCAATTTTTTAGTGGTAACTCTCAAAAATATCTTCAATGGTATTTGCTGTAACCAGCTTGTCACCAAACTCAAGCAGATTATCTGCGCCAGCATCTTCTATTTTTTTCAAATAATTCATTGGAATTTCGCCAAAGCGTTTCTCAAGCATTCTTTTTAGAAAGATTCTCTCGCCCTGCTGCATGCCTCGTTGTATACCCTGCTGCATGCCCCGCTGTATACCCTGCTGCATGCCCCGCTGTATACCCTGCTGCATGCCTTCTTCAAGGCCTTCATTTCTCCATTGTTCTGCTAACGTCATAATTTCTTTCTCCAGCTTCGGGGGTAAATTTTGACTTACCCAGGTTAAAAATCTTGGCTTATCATCAATATTTGATTTCTCGTTGAGGTATTTTACCACAGAAATAACATGGTTTTTGCCTGGATTTTCTGCAATGAATTTTTTAAATAATTCGCGCACTGCCAAATCTTCCAAAAAATCCATCATGTTTTTATCATGAATGTGTTTTAAGACCATT
>Ga0207080_1088_pt1 | contig 20357 bp, 18 predicted proteins | sample Alteio_BWMinHeat_58_FD_153532 | JGI IMG/M metagenome (GOLD analysis project Ga0207080, IMG submission 153532) | Enriched cells from forest soil in Barre Woods Harvard Forest LTER site, Petersham, Massachusetts, United States -... | ecosystem: Environmental > Terrestrial > Soil > Temperate forest >...
CGCTTTCGCGAGGATGACGCCGGTGGGGTTGGTTTGGAGCAGAACTATTAATTTCTTTACAGCCTCGTTCGCGAGGACGACGCCAGTGGGGATAGGGTTTCTTTACTATTTAGATGCGTTTACCGTGATATTTTTTATGATAGCGAGGATTTATGAACCATATATTCTCATTAGCAAAGCTCAGGATAATTCAAAAAATTAAGCCCAATATACTATAGTTGTACTATTAATAAATCCCATAAAAAATTGTATAGTTACCCGGTTTGTTCTTTCACCTAGGACTGGTCCCACGGCATGGACATTTTTTCCGTTAAGTAAAAAAAGATCTCCTCCATAGACAGGAAATTCTATTTTATCAAATTTTACAAGTGATTCTGGAGGATAAGGATGCCCCGTCTCATCGATACCTAATTGCTTCCTATCATTATCAGTTGGCCGTATATTCCAATAATTAAATCTTCCAGAATTTGGTTCATCATCTTTGGCTAACGCGTTTGCTAAACATAAGTTTACAGTAACTATATCAAATTCTTTAACATTTTGTATTTCAAACCCCTTTTGTTTCTTATCTTTAAGTTGAGTAAATCATCATGAGGTTTAACAGCGAAGGGGCTCTCTTGAGGAAATGCTGACATACGAAAGGGGCTAGCTTGCCGCCCAAAATGTTCAGCCAATCTAAAGTTTATTCCTTTTCCTTTTAAGAAAGTTTTAAAACCATTGATAAAATCATTGAAGAAATGGTTGGTTCCTTCAAAAAGACTTTCCAACTTGTCTCTATATTGGCCTGCTTCCTGTAAATATTCATCAAGATTTTTATTATAATGAAAAGTTCCAAGATAAAGTGCAGATACTTCATCTGAGCGATTCCTTCTAAAAGGACTATTCCAAAAGTTTTCTTCTATTTTTTTGCAAACATAAGAAGGAATTGCAGATCTATAAATATTTCCTGCTAACTCACCGTTTAAAACTTTAAAAACTTTATTGAAATCGATTTCACGTGCTTCATAAAAATGAAACATATTTTTGTCACATTCACTTCCTGTCAAGGTATACATAAGTTAATACTACTCAAGTTGTTTATTTATTTTTTCTCATACGTACAATATATAAAAATTATTTATATAATAACCCGTGTAAAGTACGGGGCTGTGGTTGTCCTAGCTCTCTAATGAAGTTAATAGTTTATTGTTCATTAAACTTTCTGGTACAAATCGAGTAAGATCAAGTTCATAAGCCTTTTCGATCAACTCATCTTTCGTATTACATTCAAATTTTAATTTGATTGTACTTACATACTCTTCAACTGTTCGATGGGATATGTTTAAAATTCTTGCAATTCTTTTGTAAGATCTTCCGCGAAGAATATAAAACATACATTCTAATTCGCGAGGAGTTAATTTTATTTCGCATTTAGAAAATATATAAGTATTATTAGAAATAATAAGAGGTTTTCCGCGAGCAAATGGCGATTCCGTATCAAGCAAGTAAGCCATTTTTGTAATTTCTTTATTCGTTAATTCCATTCCACAGACAATGACAGCCGGCGTATTCCCTTGTTTATCGTGATAGGGTGTTTTTGTGACGAGAAGAACCTTAAAACCACTCGCAGAACTAACAGGGTCAAGCTGTTTATAGACCAAACCATTGTATGCATCGATGTCATGTTTTTTTAGGCTTTCATTTAATTTGCACCAGGGGGCATCAAAGTCAGTAAACCCTGTAAACTTATCTGGGGTATTTAAACCAGCTAACTGGGCAAGCATTAAATTTCCAAAGAAAAAATTATTATTAAGACCCCTCACACCAACATATCCTGGAAGCTGCATGAGGAGCGCTTCAGCGGAAATGTTTATATCTTCAGAACTTTTATGCATAGGCTTGGACCCTTTTCTATCTTATATTCTCTTTATATAACAGTTGAGTTATTTCTAAAAGCTTATCAAGCGGTATATCCTCCATGCCTTCAATAAAAAGAGTATCATTTAATTGAGATAAAGTTGAAGGACTTGTAAGTAGACGTTTAACTGATGGGTGCGAACGAGAAAATAGAAGTGCCGCTTGAGAAAGAGAGGCTCCGGGTTCAATAATGTTTGCTATTTCCTTTGGCAACTTTTTGAATAATTCTCCTCCAAAGAGAGGAGAGCTCACATGAACATCTATGTTATAGTTTGTCGCTTCCCAAAGTGGGCCGCTTTCATTCAAATACTCTAAAAGTGGTGAAAGTTTTAATAAATTAATGGGAAATTGGATGACTTTAAAATGGTGCTGAGATCCACCTACTTTTTCCGCAATTTCTAAGAAATCATGAACTTTAAAATACCCCCCCTTATTGTTTTTCTCAAATGCTGACCAAGTAGCTACTCCATATGATTTAATTTTCCCTTGCTGAACACATTCTTCTAGAATTTCAAACCCGCATTTCACAAGTGTAAGGACTTCATCATAATTTCGGATATTAAGTTGTGTTTCAGGATTATGAAGAAAAATAGTTTCAAGGTTTGTGTGACGAAAAGAATTAATTATGTTATCAATTTCATATCTTATATATTTGTTTGATAGATTATGAAATTGAAAAGTATCCTGCTCATTCACAATTCCTTTCTCGATTAAGAATTTTTTCTGTGTCTTGGGTATAAATCCAACCTTAGTAGATATTGTTATCGCTTTCGGACTACGGATTAACCCGTCTGAGAGGGCTGCTTCTATACATTGATTAAGTTCAAGATGGGCATTGCCTGCTCTGTAGTTGGGTGCAGTATCTACAAAATGGAAACCTCTTTTCCAACTTTCGCTTAGAATTGGGTATAGATCATTGTGAATTTGGTAAGTTCCAATTGTAAGGCTTTTCTTTGACATGGTTAACTCCGTAGTGATGAATAGCCAGAGCCATCATAAAAAAGTAAAAAAGAATAACATATGCGCGCTGAAACCCCACATTATATTAAATATCATTCTCATATACGTAGTTTCTACGATAGTAGAAAAGTCGGTCGTAGTTAGTACGAAGAGTATTTTTCAAAAATCACTCGTATGTTTTTGTTCAGTGGAGTGATTCAACTTGGTCTTTTTTGGCACTAAAGACATTTTTGAAATCTTCTCCGCTTAAAGAAATAAAAGAGGAGATTATTTATGAAACTCGTTGTTATTGGAACTGGTCCAGGCGCTCAAGCTCTCGCTTCAATGAATGCAGAAAATCCTATGTTTTCGGAAGTTGTTTTGCTCGAATCTCAAGAAGGGAAAATAGATAGGAATACAAAAATTAGTTGGCCTGATGGAAGTTGTTCAAATCTCAAGGGGTGTATTATTACTAGTAATCCTTTTGTAGCAATACCAGATGCCGATGTTATATTGCTATGTAATCCTGCTAATAGCTATCCGAAAATTCTTGAGAAGATTTCTGATCATATCACCTCTGTTACTAAACTCATCTGTGGAGTTCCAGGTGCGACGGGATTTGATTGGATGGTACGGGATGCTTTTGCCGGGAAACCTAAGTTATTTAACGTTGCTGCAGTCGAGAGCCTTCCCTTCATTTCCAAAAGAGATGGGGAGAATAAAGTTAGGGTTTATGCTTTTAAACACCAGCTGTATCTAGCAACAACGTCATTTGACGACTCAGTTAAAGAAAGTGACATAGATTTAGAGGGAATTTTAGGCGTTTCTTTAAAAAAGTTAAATGTTTTCTTGTCTCTAACTTTATTGAATCCAAATGCAAAGGTTCACCCTTTGCTTTTTTTGGAAGCTCTGAAGCACTCACAAGATCAAGCGGATAGAAATGTTTATATATTAGGAGATGAAAACGCTGCTTACTTAGAAAAAATTGAAAAGGAAGTTTATTCTATAGCAGCAAGCGTAGAGTTAAAAACAGGAATTAAACTTGATCATATTCCAAGTTTAAAAGAATGGTTTACGGGTTGTTATCAATCGATCATTCAGGATAACTCAACAGCACAGACATGTTTAGCAACACACAAGATTTATAATGAACTTAAAGATGATTTCCTTAAAGGAATAAATGACTCAAACGCAAATGAATCTGATCAAGGTAAAAGCCGCTATTTAACTGAAGAAATACCCTATGGTCTCATTTGTTTTAAGGGACTAGCAGAATTAGTAAAAGTAGACACCCCAACCATCGATTTTGTCTTAGAGCAATGTCAAAATTTTTTGACAAAAAGATATTTTAAAAATGGAAAATTATCCAAAGAAGTTTTAACCGATACCGTAGCACCCCAACGTTTCGGAATTGATGTTCTAACAAAGCTAAGTCGACAATACCAAGTGCATTCAACGGAGAAAAAACAAGAAGTTAAAGAATTTGATGAGAATGGGATTGTCTTCTTTGGAAAAGTGTTGCCAAGGGAAAAATGCTTTCAAATTCAACAAACAGTTAGTGAGAAAATCTCTGATGTGGATGCAGTGGATACTGAGAAACTTTTATTAAACTTACATTGGAAAGATCGAAGGTTTGCCGATTTTTGTTCAGCTCCCGAGTTCGTTTCAGCAGCATGTGACCTGCTTCAAGTTGAAGACGTCCGAGTTTTTAGCAGTTTAATTGTCTTTAAAAAACCTAATGAGAAAATGCCAGTGCCATGGCATCAGGACCCAGCGTATCAATGGCCAATCGAACCTCTCGAATGTGCATCTCTTTGGTTCGCATTAGATGATGTGACAAATCAAAATGGTGCCATGAACATGGCAGTTGGTGGTCATAAGGTAGGAATATTACCTATGAGACCAACGCCCCCGTTGGTAGACGGAGAATATCATTTTTCGCCTCAACTTGCGGAGTCAATTTCAGAAGAACACTTAACGGGTTTTCCAATTGTTAAATGCGACATGCTTCAATATGAAAGCTCTTTTCATCATAGTATGATGCCTCATTCTTCCCCACTAAATTTTTCTCAGAGCCGTCGGTGCGCATTTATTGTGCGTTATTGCAAGGGCAATACAAAGATCAATTTGTATCCGGGCATGCCGAGAGAAAATTTTTTCAGAAATTATAAGCTCTACAATCCACACAAAGAATATGCAGCTCAATAACTAATAAAACAAAGGAAACTATATTATGGAACTTCAAGGCACTCACATTCCTACATTAAACAGTATGGGATATATGACAAAAATACTCGATCCCTACTGCGAGGAGTTTATTCAATTCTCTAAATCAGCTCTTTATCCCGTTGCGGATTTAGGGGTTGCATTTGGACACACAACAAAAGAACTTTTAAAAAATGAAGATCTAATCGTCTATGCGAATGATATTGATGAAGGTCATCTTGACTATTTAAAGTCAACCGTCTCAACGGAAGAAGAAGCTAGACTAAAGCTCTTTCCTGGCAAGTTACCTGATGTATTTAACCTGGATCCAAATTCACTCAGCGGAGTTCTTGCTGCAAGATGCTTGCACTTTTTTAAGGGAGAAGAAATAGAAGACTTGGCTGCTAGAGTTTATAAAAGCTTAGTGCCCGGCGGCATTTTCTGTGCGGTTGCCGAAACACCTTACATGAAACACACAACCTCATTTATCCCCGTTTTTGAAAAAAGAAAAGCAGCTGGTGATTTGTGGCCCGGGTACGTTGAGAATTTTAGTGATTATACAACCAGGGCTAACACGACAAACTGGATAAATCTTTTAGATCCAGATGTCCTTGAACGAGTGATAAAAGCTGCTGGGTTTAAAGTTAAAAAAGTGGGTTTTGTCGAAAGACCTTATTTTCCCGAAGAAGTGAGATTAGCAGGAAAAGAATCAGCTGGAATTATCGGAATTAAACCGTAATTCAAAAAATCAAATTTAATCAATAACTTAAATGGAATTGTTATGAAAGCTCGTCATGCAAGTTTTCAGCGATTGAAATTCCTATGAGGAATGAATTGATGTTTAAGAATATCATCTGCTATCTCACGATTTTTTCGATCTTTAATTGTCAAACAGCTCACTGTGGGCAAGGATCAAGTCGTGCAAGAATTGTTAATGAGGAAGATCCCCTAGTGAATAAAAGGGTATCACTAAAAAAATCAATACAGGAAGATTTAGGGGATCATGCTTCAACCTTTCAAGGAACATTTGATCTCGAAAAGGGGAACTCTAGTCAGGCAGAGTCATCCGATCCTGAAAATGTAAGATTAGGAGACCCCAGCCCGATTGATTTTACACGTGATTTAGAAAAAGATGATTCTACAGCAAAATATCAAGAAGACAATTTTAGACTTAATTTGAAATTAATAGAATGGGTAGATCAAGATATACTAAACTCGCCTCCCCCTAGTAAATGCAGAAAATATACTATTCTTGGGGTTGGAATTTATAGTGGTGCATCCAGGGGTGCTGTGTATTTTATGTTAGGCTATGACTTAATTGGGCGTGCCAAGCTGCAAGGTCCTGGTAATATTGTATTGTCAACCATATATGGAACGGGCGTTGCAGCACCTATGACAATCTTAGGCTTAGAAACAAGCGGAGATTTTATAAATAAATTACTCAAAAAGAAATCAATCAAAGAAAAAGGCATCGAGTTACAGCGTGGGAAGATTATCAAAGGAATTGAAGTTGGTGCAAAAATTATACTGGTTATCACTTCTTTAATCTCTGCATCAACTATTACTTATCTTACATATTATGAGTGTCATAATCTTATAAGTTGGTTTTGGTTAGTCCCAGGTGTTCCTAATTTTTATACAAGAGCAGCAATGGATTATGATGCAATCCCAATTGTTTCCAAAACGATATATTGCGAAATCAGACGTCCAATAGATCGTTGCATTGGGCGGAACTATCCTGGAAGCAGAAACGAAGCTCTAACATTTATCAAAGATAAACTGGAAGATGCTCGTGACTACATTTTAGCATTTAATAACGAACAAGCAGATAACTTTCTTACTCACTTTCTGAATACAGATAGTGTTATTGGAAAAATACGTATGCTTTTAAAACCTCAGTTGTTTGAAGAAGTCATTAACGTTAAAAAAGTTAATACGTGGTCAAGAAAACTGTCTGGACTTGCAGGGGGCGCAATTGGAGTTGTTGGCCTTTGGGTATATTTGCCAGCAACAAAGGATGGTTTTAAAGCTCTACTATCGAATCTCTTTAGTTCAGGAGAGCCTTGGCCTCAACTTATTGATGGTTTGACTTACACAGCTCTGTTAAGTGCAAGTTCAATTATGTCGTTAGCATCAGCAAGCAGCGCTACAAAATTTTTTGACTCGATTGTCGGGCTCATTTCAAAATGTAAAAACCGTCATATTCAGGAACCCACTTCGTTTAAGAAAAAGTGCTGTACGATTCAAAAGAAAAGGGCTGGTGCAGCTTTAATTGCGTCCATTCTAGCTTTATGGAATGCAAGCCAAACTATTGAAGTCGCTCTTGACTTCATGAATTTAAATAAAATTAGCTCACAATTAGCACTTGCAGCATCCTTATTCTCATTCTTTTCCCTCTCATTTTGGTCAGTGGATGAAAAGTTACTAAAGATATTGAAGTCAAGTGATCCAAGAACTCCTATATTAGGTAAGATGGAAACAATTGATAAAAAAATATATGAAATGTCTGACGAAAGTCTACAATCATTAAGAGATTTTTTGAGTGAACAAGAAGACTGAAATTCTCTAGTTTCTAGGCTCGCTCGCCAGCCGTAGTTCGTAAGAGCGTAGGCTGGTGCCCCCGGGGAGACTCGAACTCCCACATCTTTTGGATAACAGACTTTGAGAGAGCACCTCCATCTAGCTGATGCACCTTTGAGACAAGCGACTGAGTTTTTTGGAAGTAAGATGGAGAGGTTAACATCAAAGTAGGGTTAATTAAGGGCGGTAGCTTAAGTGATGTTTTTGAATAAATTTTTTCTTGACCATACGCACCTGCCGCATATATCTTATTTATATTCGGCAGGTGCATGGAATATTAAGCGCGTACATGCCGGTTATAATACTTTTATAAGCGGCACGTGAGAGGAACAAAGATGACAAAAATAATTGGGCGCATAAAGGAACGCGAACTTCTTAGTCGGCTACTAAGATCAGACAAAGCAGAGTTTCTTGCTCTTTATGGACGCAGGAGGGTCGGAAAAACATACTTAATTCGGAATTTTTTGACTGAAGCTCCCTGTGTTTTTTTTCACACAACAGGCATTCAAGACGGCAGCTTAACGGAGCAACTTGACCAATTTATAGAAAAACTAGGAGCCACTTTTTATAAGGGTGCTGCATTAGCACCATGTAAACGCTGGATGGATGCCTTTAAAGAATTAACCAAAGCTATAGAACAGCTCCCCAAAAATAAAAAGGTTGTCTTGTTCTTCGATGAATTCCCGTGGATGGCAACAAAGCGCTCACGCCTTCTCCAAGCCCTCGATCATTACTGGAACCATTATTGGGTGCACGACCCTCGAGTAAAACTGATTGTTTGCGGTTCTTCTGCATCCTGGATTATAGAAAATATTCTGAATAACAAAGGAGGACTTTATAATCGCATTACATTTTCTCTTAAGCTTGAGCCCTTTTCCTTAGCAGAAGTAAAACTGTATTTAAAATCACAAGGTGTATATCTAAACCATCAACATATTTTAGCTTTATATATGGTGATAGGAGGAATTCCCCATTATTTGTCTCAAATAGAAAAGGGCAAATCGACGGCTCAGTGTATAGATGAACTCTGCTTTCAAAAAAATGGTCTTCTTTTTAGCGAGTTTGATCGCTTGTTTGCATCTCTGTTTAACGAATCAGATGTATACTTAAAGCTTTGTCAAACGATAGCTAAGTACCGCTATGGAATTGGGCAAGCACAGCTCATAAAAGAAAGCAAGGTCTCCCTGGGCGGAAGAACCGTTCACCGTTTAAAAGAACTAGAAGACGCTGGCTTTATCATGAGCTTTATTCCTTATGGACACCAAGAAAAGGGAATTTATTATAAAGTCATTGATGAATATACATTGTTTTACTTTCACTGGATTAAGCCTAGCTTATCGTCAATTCGAAAAAAGGATCAGGTCAGCGGGTACTGGCTTTCAAAATCAAGAGAGCCCAGTTGGAAAAGTTGGACGGGATATGCCTTTGAAGCTGTTTGCTATAAACATATCTCAAACATTCGAACGGCCCTAAACATTGATCCTGGAGCAGAGGTTGGATCTTGGCGACACGTTCCCCAAAAAGGGAATGTGGAAGCAGGAGCACAAATCGACCTCTTATTTGATCGTCCAGATGGAGCCATTACAATTTGTGAGATCAAATATAATGAAAGTCCATTTGTAATTGATAAGCCGTACGCTAAAAATCTACTGAATAAAGCAGAAATCTACAAAAAACATTCACAAACAAAGAAACAGATTTTTATTGCACTTATAACATCTGGAGGACTTAAGCCAACAATGTATTCAGAAGAAATAGTTGCGAAGTCTGTTAATTTGGATGATTTGTTTAAGGGATAGGGCTTTATACTAAACCCATTCAATCCATCTCTTTCCATGGGTTTTCTTGAATCCAAGTGCGGGCATACCACGGTATTTAAGGAGCTGTGTTGTGTTGCTGTTTCATCTTATGTGTCTCCCAATTATGAAGAGCTTTTAGACGATTGACCTTTTGGCGAAGGAGCCTCAGCTTGTTGGGCAGGGCGGCACTCTCGAGGTTTTGAGCGACGGAGAAATCGTTCGCCAGCATCGCGCCAGACCTCCATAATTGAGTCCTGAGTGGCTGTTTTGTCTTTGATAAGGCACAATCCACCTACCAAGGTTTCATCGTCCAGATCGGTTAAATCGAGCGTTGTGATGAGGTGAGCAATGTCTTGCTGGCGTTGCTTTTGAAACTCATCATATTGGTGTTGAATGGCGATGATTTTGGCTTTGGTTTGGTTCATCCCTTGGAGGGGTTGTATGCGAGAAGGTGTACGATGTGATGTGGACGTACGTTCTAAAGAGGCGGCCATGGTTAGCTCCTAGCTCAAGTTTTTGTTGCGGCCTCTTTGAGTGAACAATAGCAAACTAAGATAAAGTGGAAGGGGTATGAGAGGTAGGGAAGGTATTTACCTTAAGCCAAGACTTCATTGAGCCATCACCTGGCCTTGATTTATTTGCCATTTTTATATTCCACTGTTCCTCAAATCTACACAAAAGTATCTTTCACGTTCGTTGAAGATCTTACGCCAATGTCATCATAGTATTTCACGAGCCATTCTGCGGCTACAGTTCGGCCCCGTTCATAGAGCGTCATTAGAAAATTCCAATCTGTATTGAGCATGCTGGAGGGATCAAGAGAGGAGAAAAATGTATGATCTTCAATGACATGAACGTTTATTTTTTTTAGTTTTGTTTTATCAGCAATCCCTTCATCAATTAAATTTGTAATAAATTCAATGGCTCTCATTTCTCGAATCAGAGTACTTGTGTGAAAAAGCTCCTGCATACGCCATTTGATCTCTTTATATGTTGTCGGTATATGGGAAATCTCGTGGGGAATAACGAGAATGACAATAATATCAGGGGTGTCACAATTATAAATGAGGGGAAATAAAGAGGGATTGCCGATATAACCTCCATCCCAGTAGACTTCTCCATCAATTTCAACGGCCTGGGATAATAATGGTAAACAGGCAGATGCCATCACTGATTCAACTGTAATCTCATTTTCCGTAAAGATTTTTAATTTAGAGTTCCGCACATTGGTTGCGGTTAAGAACAACTTAAAACATTCCATATCGCTTAGTTTTTCAAAATCAAAAAAATCGTTGAGAAGCTTTCTAAAAAGTTTTAACCCATAAGGATTCCATTGATAGGGGGACAAATGAGCTAACATGAGGCCATTTATGACGCTTACTGCAGGGGAAAATTCCATCTGTTGGCCTGTTAGAAACTTATCGAATGAGGAGGGAAATAAACCAAGTTGCGCTCCTTGTTCACTAATCATCTTCCAAAAATTGGCGAGTTCATCTCGTCCGCCTTGCCTTCCATTTTTCAGCAAGCCTTGAGCCAAGGCAGTGCAGGTTAATCCACCTGCACTTGTCCCACTGCCGCCTTCAAACACAAAACGGCCGTCCTCAAGTAGGTAGTCAATGACTCCCCATGAGAAAGCAAGGTGCGTCCCACCGCCTTGGAGAGCTAAAGTGACTGTTTTCTTCTCCAAACTGATCTCCCTTTAACTTAATTTATTCTTCCATAAAACGATTAATAAATGTTTAACTAAACATGCCTTATCCTTTTAATGTAAATGATAAGGAAATCATTGATGATAGAACTTACTTTTTGGGGCGTTCGCGGATCTAATCCGGTCTCAGGAAAAGATTTTGAGAAACTTGGCGGTCACACGAGCTGTGTGAGCGTGTCTGTGAATCAAGATCCGATTATTATCTTTGATGCGGGGAGTGGGCTTTTTGATTTAGGAAAAGAACTATACGCTTCATCCCCGAGTACTGTGAACCTTTTCATTTCCCATCTTCATTTAGATCACATTATGGGGTTGCCCTTTTTTCCCCCGCTTTGGGATCGGAAATGGATCGTTAATGTGTATTCACAAAACCACAACTTAGAAGATACCTTGAGAAATAAACTACTTTGTCCTCCCTTTTTTCCAATTTTTGTTAATGATAAAAATTCGAATCTGATTGTTCATGATATTGTGCCGGACACAGAATTGCACATTGGAGCAAGCAAAATTACAACCTGTTTGTTAAATCATCCCGGGGGAGCTATAGGGTACCGGCTAGAAGCTGAAGGACATTCGATTTGCTATATCACTGATGTTGAACATGATTCAAATGGCCTTGATGAAGGAATAATTCATTTTATTAAAGAATGTGATTTATTTATTTATGATAGTTCTTATACAGAAGAGGAATATGTTAGTAAACATGGCTGGGGGCATTCAACCCATATTCGAGGCGCAGAACTCGCAAAGGCTGCGGATGTTAAGAAATTAGCTTTATTTCATCAAAATCCAACCCATACTGACATGATCTCTGATCGGATAGAAAAGGAAGCCCAGGTCCTATTTCCTAATACAATTGCAGCCTATCAGGGATTGAAATTGCGGTTTTAAAGGCTGAGTTATAAACTTGCCTCAATAGGACAAATTATGGTTAATTATAATTAAAAAAATGAATATGAAGAATGTCTAATCCAGAGAACGTTAAAAATCCCCCTCTCCTAAGGGTTGATGATATTGTCCTATCCTTTGGCGGTATTCATGCGATTAAGGGAGTGAGCTTCGATATTATCAAGGGAGAAATCCGGGCCGTTATTGGTCCAAATGGTGCTGGTAAAACAGCCATGCTCAATGTCATCAATGGATTCTATAAGCCTGATAGTGGCAGTATCACTTTCAAAGGCACGACTTATTCCTCTGTAAAACCCCATACGGCAGCTTCAGAAGGAATTGCGCGCACATTTCAGAATGTTGCCCTTTTTCACGGTATGTCGACGCTCGACAATATTATGACGGGACGTACCCTGAAGATGAAAACATCCCTGTTTTGGCATCTATTTCACTGGGGTCCTGCGGAGAATGAAGAGTTGGCTAATCGGGCTGTTGTTGAGGAAATCATCGATTTTCTGGAGATTCAACACATTCGTCATACACCTGTTGGGAAATTACCGTTTGGTCTGCAAAAACGCGTTGAGCTAGGACGGGCTTTGGCGGCAGAGCCACTGATGCTCCTCCTCGATGAACCTATGTCAGGAATGAATGTTGAAGAAAAAGAAGATATGTCCCGCTTTATTTTAAATGCGAATGAGCAACTTGGCACAACGATTGTATTGATTGAGCACGATATGGGAGTGGTGATGGACTTATCTGACCGGATCGTTGTGATGGATCGTGGGTTAAAGATTGCCGATGGAATCCCCGAAAAAATTAAAACCAATAAAGCCGTCATTGATGCCTACTTAGGAACAACTCACCAGGAGCATGCAAGTGCTTGATATCTTACATAAAATCTTTGTTGGGCCTTTTATTGAAATGTCTCACGCACCTGATCTATTGGTGCAAGTTCTTTGGGAGGGGTTCGTATCTGGCACTTTGTATGCTCTGATCGCCTTAGGTTTTGTCTTAATTTATAAGGCCTCGAGCGTTTTCAATTTTGCACAGGGAATAATGGTCGTGTTCTCTGCATTAACATTGGTAGGACTCATTGAAATGGGCTTACCAGCGTGGCTTGCCCTATTAATGACTGTTGGTGTGATGTATGTGTTGGCGGTCTCGGTTGAACGCACCATTTTACTTCCTTTGGTGAATCAATCACAAAGTACAATGATTATGGCCACAATTGGATTGAGTTCCTTTTTGATTGGCTTTGGGGGCTTTATATTTGGGGGAGAGCCTAAATCCATGCCTGTAGCTCTGTTAGGGATTCCCACCGGTTCTATGCAATTCAGTGTTTTTAACGGTCACATCAACATTCAAAATCTAGATCTTGCAGCTGCTGTTATGGCTCTTGTTATGGTAACTACCTTGGGAATTTTCTTCAGCAAAACAAGAATTGGCCGAGCGTTGCGAGCCGTAGCTGATGATCATCAAGCTGCGCTCTCGGTGGGTATCACCTTGAAGCAAATTTGGGTTATTGTATGGTTTACAGCGGGTATCGTTGGTCTTACGACGGGGATTTTCTGGGGTGCACGCTCGGATGTATCCTTTTCCTTACAAATTATTGCCCTTAAAGCCTTACCAGTCTTAATTCTTGGTGGATTTACGTCTATACCAGGTGTCTTCATTGGGGGATTGATCATTGGGATTGGGGAGCAACTCTTTGAGTACTATTGGGGAGTTCAAATGGGTGGGGGCACTCAAGGATGGGTGGCCTACATGATAGCCTTGTTATTCCTATGGGTAATGCCGCAGGGGCTATTCGGCGAAAAAATCATAGAGAGAATTTGACATGTTTTATAATGAAGTTGGCCAATTCAAAACCAGTTATCGAGCCGATCAAGCCTTGTTTCCCATAAGGCAAGATCTCATTGCTTTAGGGGTATTTCTTATTTTTTTGTATGCGGTTGTGCCTTTCACTTTCAATAACTTTTGGCTAAATACTGTAGTGATCCCAACGCTCATTTTCGGAGTCGCAACAATTGGTCTCAATATTTTGACAGGTTATGCGGGACAATTATCCTTTGGTACGGGGGCATTTATGGGAGTGGGAGCCTACACAGCTTTCAAGCTCACCACCTATTTCCCAGAGATTAATATTGTGATTTTAATACTAACCTCAGGGGTCACTTCTGCAGCTATTGGCTTGTTTTTCGGCATCCCTAGCTTAAGGATTAAAGGACTTTATTTGGCCGTGGCAACACTGGCGGCCCAATTCTTTCTCGAATGGGTGTTTATTCAGATGCATTGGTTAAACAATTATTCCGAATCTGGTGCGATTGTAGCCCCAACGCGCACCTTATTTGGTGTGGCTATAACCGGACCATCGGCAACAGCATCCGCTAGATACTTAGTTGTGTTGTCCATTGTCGTACTCTTGACTTGGATCGCTGCAAACTTAGTCAGGGGGCGATTTGGCAGGTCTTGGCGAGCCGTCCGTGATATGGATATTGCAGCAGAACTGATTGGTATATCCTTATTTGGTGCAAAGTTAAGGGCTTTTGCAGTCTCGTCCTTTTATTGTGGAGTGAGCGGCGCCATGCTGGTTTTCTTTCTCTATGGAGCGGCAGAGCCTAATGTCTTTGATATCAATCGATCTTTTTCTATTTTGTTTATGGTTATCATCGGGGGTTTAGGGAGCATATATGGATCATTCCTCGGTGCTGCCTTTATTTGGAATTTACCCATCATCATCCGGCTGATTCCTTTAGCACTGGGGTTAAGGGTAGAGCCGGTGTACACAGAGTTTCTGACATCCATGATAGAGGGAGCTTTAATTATATCCGTTTTAATTGTTGAGCCACGTGGTTTTGCGCGATTGTGGCAAATTGCGCGTGAAAAATTACGTCTTTGGCCATTTCCGTACTGATAGGTGATAACATGATTCTTGAACTTGATAGCATCGATGTTGTTTATGACCATGTCATTCAGGTCCTTAAAGGGGTTTCTTTGCAGGTGCCGCGGAGAGGTATTGTGGCCCTTCTCGGTGGGAATGGAGCTGGAAAAAGCACAACGCTAAAAGCAATCTCAACCCTTTTGCAGTTCGAGCGGGGAGAGGTCACTAAAGGCAGCATTCTATTTGATGGGGTGCGCGTAGAACACTCTACGCCGGATGAGTTAGTCAGGCGTGGGTGTGTTCATGTTATGGAAGGCCGTCGTTGCTTTGAGCATCTCACTGTGGAAGAGAACTTACTCACGGGGGCATTCACACGCAAGGAAGGTTCTAGCGTCATTGCTGACGATCTAGAGCTGGTTTATGGATACTTTCCCGATTTAAAGCTGAGCCGCCACTCCTTGGCTGGGTATGTCTCAGGAGGTATTCAACAAATGTGTGCCATAGGACGTGGATTAATGGCTCGCCCCCGACTGATGCTTTTGGATGAGCCTTCGATTAGCTTGGCTCCCCGGGTTGTAGAAGAGGTTTTTGAAATTGTTCAGAAATTGAATCATGAACAAGGGGTTTCAATTTTGATCGCTGAACAAAATATTAACATTGCGCTCAAATACGCAAGTTATGGTTACGTTCTTGAAAATGGGCGCGTCGTGTTAGATGGCGAGGCAAATGAACTCCGTAACAATGAAGATATTCGTGAATTTTACCTTGGAATTGCTGGTGAGCATCGAAAGTCTTTTCACAATGTTAAATCCTATAGACGTCGTAAAAGGTGGTTAGCTTAAAATGAGTCATCAAAAACACGATACATTTTGCAAGCTCTTGGTCCGCAATGCAGAAGTCTACGCCCATGTTCCTGCCATGCGTGAGAAGTACCTTGGCATTTGGCAAGTCTGGACGTGGGCTCAAGTGCTAGATGAAGTCATAGCCTTATCTCTTGGGTATAAAGAATTTGGTGTCAAAGAAGGGGACCTCATTGCAATTATTGGTAATAACCGTCCCCGTTTATATTGGACCATGTGTGCAGCACAAGCGTTAGGGGCTATTCCCGTGCCCCTTTATCAAGATGCTGTTGCTGAAGAAATGCGCATTATACTTGAGAAGGCAGGTGTTACTTACGTTGTTGCAGAGGATCAAGAACAAGCTGATAAAGTTTTACAAATTCAGGGATCATACAAAGAGATCGCCCATATCTTTTACGACGAGAAACGTGGATTAGAGAAGTATCCTATTGAGGGGCTGACCTCTTTAGATGAAGTACAAGAACGGGGACGATCTTTGCAAAATGAGGATGAATCGGCACGTCAGAAATGGTTGAATGATGTATCAAAAGGAGCGCCGAAATCGGTTGCTATCATACTCTATACCTCAGGTACAACGGGTGCGTCCAAAGGAGTTGTACTCACTGTGGCTTCGTTGATGTGGGGAGCCCGTGTTGGGAACAAATTGTCTGAAATGACAGAAAAGGATACGGTGATGGCCTTTTTACCCATGGCGTGGGTGGGCGATCATATATTTTCCTATGCTCAATCCCTAGAGGCTGGGTTTTGTGTTAATTGTCCAGAAAGCCCTGAGACGGCCCTTGCAGATCGTCGTGAAGTTGGACCCACTTGTTTCTTTGCTCCGCCGCGTATTTACGAGAATTTAATTACTTTGACCTTGGTCAGAATGCATGATGCAGGTCAGGTTAAACGTCTGTTATTTAACTTCTTTCTGGACGTTGCACAACGTGTCGGTGGAAATGTTTTAAATAATGAGACGGTCCGTTTTATTGATCGTCTATTGTATATGATGGGTAAAATTATTATCTATACCCCTTTAAAAAACCGATATGGCTTCTCGAGATTGCGGGTTGCTTACACGGCGGGAGAGGCCATAGGACCCGATATATTCAACTGGTTTAGAGCCTTAGGCATTAACTTAAAACAATTCTATGGTCAGACAGAGGCGTCCGTGTATGTCAGTATGCAGCCTGATGGTGAAATTTACAGTGATTCAGTGGGCAAACCAGTCGAAGGTGTGGAAGTCATGCTCAATGAAAGTGGGGAGTTATTGTATCGTTCTCCTGGAGCGTTTAAAGAATATTATAATAATCCACAAACCACCAGTGTTGCTAAAACTGAAGAAGGGTGGATTCATTCAGGAGACGCTGCCCTCTTTGATGGGAGGGGGCATTTAAGGATTATGGATCGTGCTAAAGACTTAGGCCTGCTGAATGATGGCAAGGTTTTCCCGCCTAAGTACATTGAAAACAAACTAAAGTACTATCCAGAAATCAAAGAAGCCGTGGCGTTTGGGCATCACCGAGATTACGTCACAGTCATGATAAATATTGATTTATTAGCCGTGGGTTCTTGGGCTGAACGCCATAATGTACATTATAGCAGCTATCAAGAATTGGCAGCTAACCCTGATGTGTATGCTATGATTTTGAGATGTGTGAATCTGGTAAACAAGGATTTAGCGACTGATTATTTCACGTCCCATCTTCAAATTAAGCGGTTTTTAATACTGCATAAGGAACTGGATGCTGATGATGGAGAACTGACACATACGAGTAAAGTACGTCGCAGTCTTATTAATGAACGGTACAAAGTGTTAATTGATGCTCTCTACGATCCCTCAAAAACTCATCAGTTCATTCGAGTTGAGATGACTTATGAGGATGGCCGAAAGGGTATCGCTGAAGGCGATTTAGCCCTTTGGGATGTTGAGGTTACTTAGCGGGACACTGTTGGGTTATCCAATTGGGATTGCCCTTCACATAATCATCTGCACTCTTTTCAAGCATGGGGCGGACGACATCATACATGGGCTCAATCCAATCTGACACTCGCTTCCACTCCTTGCCATCCCACTGTTGAATAAAGATTAAATTGCTACCACCATCGTGTTCTTTACATGTCACACGCATGGGTTTAATAAAGCCTTCAAGGCCAATTTTTTTAAGCCGTTCTTGATTAAGATTAAGGTTTTCAAGGCCTTTGCGCATATCCTCGCTATTAATGAGTTTCTTACCGGTAAGATTCTGTGCGGTCCGAATGCCTTCTGCGATAATAGCCGCATTAATAATTCCACGAAGGTAATAGATATCCCCAAAATTTTCCTTGCCTGAAATCGAGAGGCCCTTGTCGATGACGTAACGTTTAACATCTTGAATGGCGGGGAAGTTGCTATTCGGTTCATAAAAGGCTGCCGTTTTATAGCCTTTTGCTGAGTCCCCAACCGCTTTCACCTCCGCAGTTCCGGAAGCCCACCAATCACCAATCATATGATCCATCGGGAAGTTAATTTTTGCAGCTTCTTTAAGCGCAGCAGGTGTCATAGAACCAAAGCTCCACATGACAACCCAATCCGGACGTTCTTTTCGAATTTCTAGCCATTGTGAGGATTGATTTTGCATTTCTTTGCTATCAACAGGGATGGTTACAAGTGTAAATCCATATTTTTTTGCCGTATCTTCTAAAAACGGTATGGGTTCTTTTCCATAAGGTGTATCAAGATAAAGAAATGCGATCTTTTTTCCCTTAAGCTTCTCCATACTTCCTTCTTGTTGGCCTATGTACTTTATGATGACTGAGGCTTGACTCCAGTAAGTTGAAGGGAGGTTGAAAACCCATGGAAATTTATCCCCGATAGCAGAAGCAGATAAGCCATATCCCATCGTAAGAATGGGAACCTTATCAACAGAAGCTTTAGGGATCATCTGTAGAGCTATCCCCGTTGAATAGGGACTGTACACGAGTGGTCCTTTTCCTTTTGTTGATTCATAACATTCAATGCCTTTGTCCGTTTTGTAACTCGTTTCACACTCGTCCACTTTAATCTTGATGCCGCCAATACCCCCATCGCGTTCATTCAGCATCAACAAATAATCACGGATACCATCAGCAATAGGGATGCCACTCCCGGCAAAGGATCCTGTTCGGTATGAAAAGATAGGAATGTATAAAGAATCTCCGGCTTTGGGTTCTGTGGGATTGTCTGCTGTGTGTGCAGCACTGCTGTAGAGTAAAGCAGCGGCAATACAGATGATGTGTGTTAAAGATCTCATTTCCATCTCTTTTTCATGACTCAATGTTCTAAAGAAAACCATACTTCAAAAGCATTAAAAATTTACTAAGACTATTTAATTCTAGCTTTCATCTCTTCAGAAGCTATCACAAGCTCCTTGAGAATGCCCGGCTCACCGGATACGTGACCTGCGTCTGAAACAAAGACCAATTTTGAATTAGGCCAATTGAGATGCAATTCATAAACAATTTTAGGTCTAACTCGTAAGTCATAGCGCCCATGAACAAAGATGGCAGGCAAATGGTTGATTTTATTTACATTATTAAGCAGTTGATCATGATTAAAGAAAGATTTGGTAGTGTAATAGTGCGCATATGTTCTCGATATTGACAAAACATAGGTATCATTATCGAGTAAGGGATAATATCTGTTAATGAGTGCATTGTGAGTTGACATGTATGTTGCATATGCACGAGCGAATGGAATGTGTACAGCTGGATCAGGATCCATCAAACGTTTGTAATAAGCCTCAACCAAATTGGCTCTTTCAGCCTCCGGTATAAGATTGGCAAAGACATGCCAGGCTTCTGGATATCTTTCTCCCCCCGTTTTCCAGAAAAATTCACGTTCTTCTTGACCCCCAATATAACCTCTTAAAATAACACCTAAACACCTGTCCGCATGCGTTCCTCCATAGACAATTGCCAACGTCGTTCCAAAAGATCCTCCGCAAAGAACCCATTTGTCTACTCCCAAGTGAGTGCGAAGGCTCTCCATGTCTTTAATTGTGTGGGCGGGTGAGTTTTCAGTCATCTCAGCGGCAGGTATCGACTTACCAGAGCCACGTTGATCAAAAAGGATAATGCGATAGAAACTAGGGTCAAGACTCCGCATATCTAAAAGACTTGATAAACTGCCTGGTCCGCCGTGAATTACAACCGCTGGTACACCCTCTGGATTACCATATTCCCCGTACCAGATTTGATGAATATCTGATACTTTAAGATAACCTTCATTATAAGGTTTTGTTTCAGGGAACAATATTTGATCTACGGTTTGAGTGAGTTGATAAATCGGCTCAGTAATAATTATGTTTGTTTTAGCCATGAAGTGTCATCCTATATCTTGAATTAAACAAGTAGCATATAAAGCTTAAAAAGAAGTTAAGTGCGCGTTTAGTAACATTCACAAAATACCCCAGCCTTAGTAAGGACAAGCATATGGCCCAAGAATAACCCGCGCATATAATAAAGGCAAAAATATTTAACAATAAATTAATTTATATTCATTATAATTATAATAAGAGCCGATACTATACTTTATCATATCTATAATTCAGCAAGTCCTGGATGAGATGATGAGTGTACGAATAGGAGACAATGGTAAGAAT
>Ga0207080_1089_pt1 | contig 20129 bp, 11 predicted proteins | sample Alteio_BWMinHeat_58_FD_153532 | JGI IMG/M metagenome (GOLD analysis project Ga0207080, IMG submission 153532) | Enriched cells from forest soil in Barre Woods Harvard Forest LTER site, Petersham, Massachusetts, United States -... | ecosystem: Environmental > Terrestrial > Soil > Temperate forest >...
GATGTGATGTTCGGACACAAAACATCCGATGCAATAAAGCTTTATTACAATAAGATCGTAAAACCGGGAGTAAAATTCAGGCAGGAAACAATTACCACTATAGACCCCGTTGCCAAAAGAGTTACTACATTAAGCGGCTCCTACGACGCCGATGTGCTCGTAGTAGCCCTTGGTGCCGACTATAATATGGCCCATACACCTGGCCTTGCCGAAGGAGGCAACGAATTTTACACCCTTGCCGGCGCAAAACGCCTGCGCGAAGTGTTGCCTGGTTTCACTGGTGGACGTGTTATTGTGGGCGTATGTTCTGCACCATTCAAGTGCCCGCCGGCTCCGAGTGAAGCAGCCTTGCTGATGCACGATTACCTGGTTGGCCGCGGGATACGTAATTACGCCGAAATTAGTATTGTAATGCCTTTTGGTTCTCCAATACCGCCATCGCCTGATACATCAAAAGCATTGTTAGCAGCTTTTGCTGAACGGAATATCAACTTTATCCCAAAACATGTCGTTAAATCGATCGATCCTTCGCGTAAAGTCGCTATTCTCGACGACGGTGAAGAAATGCCTTTCGACCTCTTTTTAGGTGTTCCGAAACACTGCGTGCCCGAAGTAGTAGAGAAAAGTGGACTGGCAGAGAATGGATGGGTACCTGTTGACCGGAATAACCTTAAAACAAAGTTCCCGGGCGTTTATGCCATCGGCGACGTAAATAGCGTAGGTACACCCAAAGCGGGTGTATTTGCTGAAGGAGCTGCACGCGTGGCAGCGGCATCCATTATTGCTGGGCTGGAAGATGGCAAAGATCCTGAGGCCTATAAAGGTGCGGGAACATGTTATATAGAATTTGGCGAGGGCCGGGTAGGTAAGGTAAATGTCGACTTCTTCTCGGGCCCGGCACCTTTTGGCAGCTATGATGAAGCATCGGCAGAATTGGTCGCCGATAAGCAACATTTCGGCTCAAGCCGTGCAGCCCGTTGGTTCGGATGATATATTAGTTTGTGGATCATAGTTCATAGCTAATCCAGAATAGATAGAGTTATTTCAATCGTTGTCACAATATGAACATGTAATAACTTATTTTTGGCCATGATCTATGAATGATGAACCACCAATGATCACCGCAGAAAAAATAGCAGAGCTTACCGGCCATGGCAACCCGATTTTCACTTTAGAGCTTTCGCAAAAGCCGGGTATCCTGTTTACCGGCGGTAACGATAAGGGCCTGGTTGAATGGAACCTGAGGGACAACTCCTTTATCAAGGTGATGTTCCCGGTTGCTGCATCCATTTATGCCATACATGGCCCTGTGGGACGTCCACTGCTGTTTACAGGTTTGCGCAATGGCGATGTTTTGGTATTTGATTTTATCGAACAAAAGATCATCAAAACATTAAAGCATCATGGCGCGCCAGTGTTTGACATTAAATCGGCCAATCAAAAGAACGAACTTTTAGTCGCCTCTGAAGACGGACACGTATCCGTATGGAGCCTGGACACCCTCGAACTGGTTTACATCATTAAAGCGTCACACGATACAGTCAGGTGCATCAGCATCTCTCCCGATGAGAAATTCGTCGCATTTGGATGCAGGGATAATTCAATAAAGATTTACGAACTGACCGACTACTCCCTGTATAAGATATTAAACGGTCATACCATGCCTGTTTTTACGGTACAATTTTCGCCTGATGGTTCGTATTTGGCATCAGGATCGCGCGACGCACAGGTGAAGATTTGGGACTGCCCGACTTTTGAAGAAATTAAAAGTATACCGGCCCATTTGTTTGCTGTTAATCATATTTCTTTTCATTCCACGAAGCCCTATTTCGCTACCGCGAGCATGGACAAAAGCATCAAAATATGGGGAGCTGATGATTTTAAACTCTACAAAGTTATAAGCCGCGAAAAAGGCTATGACGCACATAAACTATCAGTTAATAAAATTAACTGGAATAACGATGAGCTTATTTCGGTAAGTGATGATAAACGCATCATTATCTGGCGTTTATCACTCGACTGATAAATCGCCTTAAAAATCGATCATTTACTCTTTGTAACAAATTGATTACCAATTATTTCTCTTGAAATAACCATTTTATTTCGTTGAGCCACAACAGAGTAAAAATTAGTGGATAAAGTTGTACAACTTTCGCCAAAATCTCTCCGTAAAATTGTCATAAAGTTTTTGAGTGCCACTACCTCAATTAACCATAAGTTACATCCATTAGCTTAATTATTTGCCTGTGCTACGCCTTCTATTCACAACCTTTAAAAACTCAGCCTTAACCGATTATGGGAAATACATTCACTTTATTAAAACCTCTTTTTAAGCTTAAGACCATATTTATAGCTGTTACAATAAGCTTATGTGCTAATATCGGGTATTCTGCAACCTACACCTGGAAAGGAACAACCAGCACCGACTGGAACACGGCAAGCAACTGGTCACCATCCGGAATACCGACATTAACCGATGCCGTTAGTATCGGCTCGGTAACATTTACTAATGCGCCAACAATATCGTCAACCGAGACGGCTTATGCCTCGTCCATTACCTTCGGCGCCACCAAAACCGGAACACTAACGCTCAACGGATCGCTGACCGTAACGGGCAATATTACCATTGCCACTGGCAGCACTTTTAGCATGACAAATGGCAGTGTGCTTACTTTGGCCGGAAATTTCAGCGGCGGAACACTTAAATTCCCGTCGAGTTCTACTGCGAAGATCATCATGAACGGTACCGCGGCGCAGTATTTTCCTCAAACAACAACGCTCAGCGGAAATGTGGGCTACCTGGATATTCAAAACACTTATTACGGTTCTTTAACAGATAGAGGTGTTGAATTGCTGAACCAGGTTGGTGGTAGTACGTCTGTCACTATCAATTATTTATATGTAGAACCCCACGCTATCTTCAATGCCAACGCCACCCTTGTTGAGGGCACTGGCTATCACGCGACGATCGGCCTTGATGCTATTTACGTGTCCCATAGTACATTCAATCTTCACGACAACGACGTGATCGACCCGACGGCAACACTGGAGTTTACCGCGCCGAACCAGGTGATCAATTTGGTGAAACCTAATGCCAGCGGAACCAACATTCCGCCGAATGTGATATTTACCGGAACAAACATTACCGTTAATGGGGGAACTGCGCCAGATAACGCGACAGTCTTCCAGGTACTGGGAAATTTCGGGGTAATGAATACAACCAACAGCGTAACCTTCGATTCGCAACTTACCGCTATAAATATAGGCGACAACTTTATCGGCAACGGTGCAATGTACTCTGGTACGCTCCCTATCAATATTGCCGGAAGCTGGCTGAATACGGCCAATTATAATGCCGGCGGCGTAGTTACCTATGACGGCAGCAATGCTGCCGACAGCACACAGGTGGTAGCTACAAGTGTCACTTACCAGAATAATGTGGTATTCACTGGTGCAACGCCAAAACAGGTTGCCAGCGGTACCATGTCTGTAGCTGGTAATGTAGACAATTCCGCAGGTACCAATGTCGACTTTGTAACCAATGCTTCCACAGTATTACTGAACGGTTCGGGCACACAATATATTAAAGGCGGTACAGCAACTAACAGCTACTATCCTAACAACGTGGTAAACGGAACCATATTTAATAATATTACGGTAGCCACCACTGGGGCCGGCGCCAAAACTATACTACAGGGCAATAACAGCATTTCGCCGCTGGGTGTGTTGGCGATCAACAACCCGGCCTCGTTAGATGCTACGGCAAGTAACAGCTTAACGCTATTAAGTGATGCCACGGGCTCAGCATCTTTTGGTGCGCTGCCTCTCGGTTCGAGCATTAGCGGCACAGTAAATGTGCAGCGGTTTATTAAGGGCAGCTACCCTGCCGATCTTTCAAGGCGCGGCTACAGGCTTATGTCTTCTACGGTTTATACAGGTACGGTGGGTGGCAATAACGTGTTCGATCTGGCGTGGCTGGCAAGTAAAGCTATTATTACCGGCCCTTCAGGCGGCGGCTTCTTTAGTGTCGGAAATCCATCTACCTACATATACCGCGAGGATATATTACCCAGTGATGCCAATTATACTACCGGCGATTACAAAGGGGTAGCAGCCATTAATAATACCCCTTCTTATAACATAGGCACACAAAAGTGGCTAACAATAGCGAACATAAATGACACCACGGTTAACCTGGCTGTAGGTAACGGCGTCCTGTTCTTTTTCAGGGGTAATAAGACCACTCCAAACGGCTCGACAAGCGGCACAAAGACTTCATTGCCATATAACTACCCCGAAGATGTAACTTTTACCAATACCGGCACATTAAATACCGGCACTGTAAACGTAAAACTATGGTACAAACAAAACAATTACCTGGGTTATACTAATGACCCTTTGCTTGCTAATGCGGCTGTAAGGGGCTATTGCCTGGTGGGCAATCCGTATGCTTCAACTATCAACTGGGAAAAATTTAACAGGAACAGCACAGTGGCTAATTCGTCCATTTATGCGGCTGGCAACCTGGCGCCAACCATATACATGTTTAACCCAACAAACAAGCAATATGAACCGTATATGCAGAAAGTCGGCGCAATTACTTCCGCGGATACTACGAGTAACTTAGATCCCGGTACGGCTGTGGGCTCGGCCAGCAATATGATTGCCAGCGGGCAAGGGTTTTTTATACGGGCAAATGCAACTAATCAAACTTTATCATTCAGGGAAACGGCAAAAACCAATACGCAGCCATCAGCTATCAAACTGAATACGTTGATGGGTGTTGCCAAAGGCTCGGCTGTGGCGGAAGTGCCACTGATAAGGCTTCAAATGGTAAAAGACTCTATAAATACCGACGAGATCGTCGTGCGGATGGACGACAGTGCCCATACAGCTTATTCCATTTATGAGGACGCCACGGATATGGGCGGTATCAGCGCCGCCGTTAGTTTATCAACATTATCAAGCGATAGCGTTAAATTAGCTATTAATTTCCTTCCCTTCCCAAAAAAATCGCCACAGGCAATACCCGTGTATGTTGATGCTATTTCGGCAGGGACCTACCAATTGAAATTAACTCAATTAAGCAATCTATCGCCCGTATACCAGGTGATTCTCAAGGATCTTTACCGTCAAGATTCGGTGGTTATGCATGCAGGTACAGTTTACAGCTTCACTATTGATAAAAGCGATTCATCCACTTTTGCCGGTAACCGTTTTCGGCTGATCATCGGCCAAAATCAGCAAGCGGCGCTTAAATTATTAACTTTTGGAGCCGACAAAACACAGGACGGTTCGCTGCTCCGCTGGAAAGTAACAAACGAATATACCAGTACTACTTTTTATGTTGAACGCAGCACGGATAAGGGTGATACTTTTCAGCCTATAGGAAGTGCACAGTCAAACAATGGGGGAAGTTATAACCTGGTCGATAAAAACCCGGTTACCGGAGAAAACCGATACCGGTTAAAATTATATGATATGAATGGCAATATCACTTACTCCAGGGTCGCGACACTTGTTTATGATGCGGTAAGAAAGAATATCGCCAATAACATCAACATTTATCCAAATCCTACTACCTCTGATATTAACGTGTCGGTAGGACATGATTCATTTGAAGATTTTGAAAAATCGGGCTATAGTATTAAAATAGTCAACTCATTTGGTCTTGTTGTAAAGGAAGGAAAAGCAGAAGAATCAACATGGCATGCAAACATAGGCGATTTACTGCCAGGCACTTATATGGTACAGGTTACAAACAGCAGTAATAAAAACCTGGTGGGCACGGTCAGCTTTGTAAAAGATTAAACTTTAAGTTAATCAAATCGCTTAAAGTACCCAACAAGCTTATTTCAGTAAGCGGTGATAAATACATCATTATCTGACGTTTATCACGCGCCTGGTAAGTCTTCCAAAAACGACTCTTTAATTGTCGTAACAAATTGACTACCAATAATTTCGCTTGAAATAATCATTTTATTTCGTTGAGCCACAACGTAGTAAAAATTAGTGGCTAAGGTTGTGCAACTTTCGCTAAAATCCCTCCGTAAAATAGTCAACAGGTTCTTGAGTGCCCCTATCTCAATTAACCATAAGTCACATCTATCAACTTAATTATTTGTCTATGCTACGTCTTCAATTCACAGCCTTTAATTACTTAGTCTCAACCGATTATGGAAAATACATTTACTTTACCACGCATCCTTTTTAAGGTACTTATTTTGACGACAGCGATAGTACTGTCGGGTAAAGCAGCCTATTCACAAGTCACCTATTACGATACTTATGCGTTCCGCATACCCTTAACTACCAACAATACGTCATTAGGGATAAGCACCGACCAAACGAATTTTGTGGCGTTGCTAAAAGTAGTAAGCCCTAATTTTGTGGCGGGGCCATGTTCGAACCTAACCGGTGGATCCACTTCAGTTCCGCCTTTTGCCATTATTGACAGCGCTTATTCGACAACAACCGAACTAAACTACCAGATAGAAAGCTGGGACACCACAACAGGTACGATATACTTTTGGGTGAAGGTACCAACGCTATATAAAAGCGGCTCGCCCAATGGCAACAATAAATTTTACGTGTATTTTGGTCCGACGGGCACTACTGCCGTTTCACATACCACAGCCTGGCAAAAACTAACCTGGAGCAATGTTGTTACCGCGGCACCCGGTATTACCTATGGGGGCGTATATCACTTTAATGAGGACCCGGCGGGCGCCGCACCTCAATTTAAAGATGGTACAGTGAACAGTAATGATGTTTCAACTGTCAGCACTGGTACCGTCACTCAAAATCCGACCTCCGAGATCGGCGCCGGTATTACCTTATCAGCGACATCGGTGATGGCTATTGGTGTCACCGGGATGCCAAATACGCAGAATGACCAATCGCTTTCTTTGTGGGCAAGCTATCCGACTACCCCGCCACACACGGCAAATTTTATAGTACTCGAAAACAGCACTAACCCGGCTTTAACAGGTAATGGCACCCAATTGGGCGTACTGGTAGAAGCTGCAGTTACTCCATTACCACGTGTACAAACATGGAGATGGGCCAATAGAAAAACACCGCTGGTTCAGTATGGTACTGCGCCAAGCGTAAACGTATGGCACCACTATGCTTATACTTATAAGGCATCAACCAATCAAAGCTGGCTTTATATCGATGGTGCATTAGTATCCGGGCCAACTTCGGACGCAGCCATGACACCTTTTTCAGGAACTGTGGATATGGTGTCCTTTGGTGATTATATCAATAACAACATAGGCGGAACCGGTCTGCACACCGTAGGTGGTCAGAGCTATACCGGTACTATGGATGAAGCGCATATTGTTGGCTGTACCTTAACAGCCGATTGGGTGAAAGCCGAATATGTTAATCAAAGCACCGCTTCGACCTTTACGACTGCCGGTTCCATGCAAACCAACTCGGCAAGAGCTTCGTTGGTTGCAGGGTATTTAGTTTATACCTGGAAAGGTTTGAGCACCGACCCTACGGCAGCAACCAACTGGAATAATACAACCTCGGGTGTAAGCAATGAAGCGCCTGTCAACGCAAATGTAAACTGGGTTATTCCGGCAGGTTTAACTAATTACCCTATTTTGACAACAAGTACCGGTTGTTACGGAATAACAATTGGTGCAGGGGCGTATGTTAATTTGAACGGAAAAACTTTAAGCGTGGGCTGTAATATTTACAACAGCAGCGGCGGACAAATACTTTATAACAACAGCTACAATTCAGTCATTAACTGGAACGGCTCGCTCTCATCACAATATTATTACGGCAGCAGCACAGCGCTTACCGCTGAACTTGGCGGAATGACCATCAATAACTCAGCAGGCGGCACCATTAACCTCACCGGCGGCCCTGTGGACGTTTTCAGCCAGGTTACCATGACAAACGGCAGCCTGGTTATCGGCTCGTCGCCGGCTGCGTTGACGTTAAAAAGCTCTTCGGCACAAACCGCTAATTTTGGGTCCATACCTTTAGGTAGTACTGTTACCGGGAGCATAACTGTTGAACGTTTTGTTAAAGGCAGCTACCCCACTGACCTTTCGAAACGGGGTTACCGTTTAGTCTCCTCGCCTATTTATTCGGGCACGGTAGGCGGCAATAATGTTTTTGATTTAACGTACCTGGCAAACAGCGCGATAATTACCGGTCCGGCTGGTGGCGGCTTTTTCAGTGTGGGCAACCCGTCAACCTATATATACCGTGAAGACATATTGCCAAGTGATGCCAATTTTACTACAGGCGATTATAAAGGTGTAGCCGCCATTAACAACACACCGGCTTATAATATCGGCACACAAAAATGGCTTACCATAGCTAATGTTAACGACACCACCGTCAACCTGACCGTGGGTAATGGTGTCTTGTTCTTTTTTAGAGGTAATAAAACGCTATCTAACGGCAGCACGAGTGGTTTAAAAACTCAGTTACCATATAACTATCCGGAAGACGTGACCTTTACCAATACGGGTACAATAAATACGGGTACGGTAAACGTAAAATTATGGTACAGGCAGGATAATTACCTGGGCTATACCAACGATCCCCTGCTTGCCAATGCGGCAGTAAGGGGCTATTGCCTGGTCGGTAATCCGTATCCTTCAACTATCAACTGGGAAAAATATAACCGGAACAGCACTGTCGCCAATTCGTCTATATATGGCGCAGGTGGTTTAGCATCAACCATTTATATGTTTAACCCAACAAATAAACAGTATGAAGCTTACATGCAAAAAACAACGGCCGTAACCGCGGCCGATACCACGACAAACCTTGACCCTGGCACGGCAGTGGGTTCGGCAAGTAATATGATCGCAAGCGGGCAGGGCTTTTTTGTAAGGGCCAGTTCGACTACGCAAACACTCTCGTTTCGCGAAACAGCAAAAACAACTGCGCAGCCAAGCACTACCAAAATTAACGTGCTGATGGGCCGTCCTATTGCGACAAATACGCCAGAGGAGCCCCTGATAAGACTACAAATGCTGGCCGATTCAATTAATACAGATGAAATTGTAGTGCGATTAAATGACAAAACAAGTACCGCTTATTCGGATAAAGAAGATGCCGCAGACATGGGCGGGATTGCCCCTGAAGTAAGCCTGTCGGCGCTTTCGAGCGATAGTGTTAAACTTTGTATCAGCCGCCTGCCTTTTCCTAAAAAAACAGCACAAATTGTACCACTTTCTGTCGATGCCCATGCCACGGGCCAATACCAGCTGAAATTAACCCAGTTGGCAAACTTGCGCCCTATTTATGAAATATGGCTTAAAGATGGTTTAACTCATGACTCGGTAAATATGCACGCCGGCACGGTTTACAGTTTTAATATCGACTTAAGCAACCCGGCTACTTTTGGGTGTAACCGCTTTCAATTGGTTATTGATCAAAATCCGGACCTTGCCCTGCGTTTACTGAACTTTGATGCTTCAAAATCAAATGACGGTTCACTTCTCAGTTGGAAAACGAAAGACGAATATAACACTACGACGTTTTATGTTGAGCGTAGCACGGATAAGGGCGAAACTTTTCAGCCTATCGGGAGTGCACAGTCAACCGGTGCAGCAAATTATAACCTGGTAGACAAGTACCCGGTTACCGGGGAGAATCAATACCGGTTAAAACTATTTGATATTAACAGCAATATCACCTACTCAAACGTTGCCACATTATTCTATACCGTTGGCCGGAGGAATGTTGTCAGCAACATCAGTATTTATCCTAACCCTACCAGTTCGGTTATTAACCTGACCATTGAACAAAATACCTTTACCGATTTTGGGAAAACAGGTTACAATATCAAAATAGTAAACTCATACGGTATGGTGGTTAAAGAGGGTAAGGCAGAACAATCGATATGGCATGCTAATATTGGTGATTTGCGGCCGGGCACTTATATGGTACAGGTTACAAACAACAGTAGTAAAAACCTGGTTGGCACGGTAAGCTTTGTGAAGGACTAATTATTTGTGCCCGTTTATGAGGCGTTTGATTATCCGCAACTTATGCGTGTATCTGTTCTGCTCTTCAGAATAGATACCCTCACTGTCGATGCTGTCAATTTTCACACGGCCAGAGGCATGTATAATTTGCGAATTATTCAGCATAATGCCTACGTGTGTTATGCGGCCCTCTTCATTTTCAAAAAATGCCAGGTCGCCTAATTTGGCTTCGGAGATAAAGTCGACTGTTGTGCCTTGTTCGGCCTGCATCCAGGCATCCCTGCGCAAATAGATGCCCTGCAGTTTGAAAACAGTTTGCGTAAAACCAGAGCAATCGATACCGTAATGCGTGCGGCCTCCCCAAAGGTAAGCCGTATTGAGGAATGACTTGGCTGTTATATCCAGGGGTTCGGTCTCACCTATTTCGCCAATAATTTCGAACTTTTCATTATTTATATGGCATGTGGTACCTTTCAGGAACACCAGCGCACTGCCCACTGGTAAATAAAGCACCGTGTTATCGGGCTTTTTCCATGCCTGGGTTACCGCGCGGTAAGTAATGGCAGGTGTAATTTGCTTAAGACTTTTGTAAGCAATGTGCCCCAGCATCACAAATTGGAGGCGGCCTATCCAGCCTTCGTAATTGTCGTAATCGGTAATAACTCTTGCCCAACGATTGGTCCATTCAACAATTTCAAAAGCTTCGCCAAATAATATCTGCGAAACCTGTTCGCTTTTATCATTTGGTTCGGCCCTTAGCGGGATAACTGCTAAATTGCAAATACCATATTCCATTTAGGAGTAAGATTCGGTTTAAAAAATTTACGCAACGATAAGTTAAAAATCTCATTAAAAAAAATAGGGGGATGTACAATTTAATACATCCCCCTGTTATAAAGTTAAATACTTTTATTATTCGTTCATGTGCAGCCATTCTTTTTTGGCCAGCAATTCTTCTTTTGTTTCACGCACATCTTCGTCATCAACGCAGCAATCAACCGGGCAAACGGCAGCACATTGCGGTTCGTCATGGAAGCCAACACACTCGGTACACTTGTCTGGCACGATGTAATAAATATCGTCAGACAATGCAGCCTGGGTTTCTTCGGCATTTAAAGTATTACCGTCACCGAAGTCAATTAGTCCCTTTAAACCTGTTCCGTCCGAAAAACGCCACGCAGCACCCGCATCATATATCGCATTATTTGGGCATTCCGGTTCGCAAGCCCCACAGTTTATGCATTCGTCGGTGATTTTAATCGCCATATCTTCTTAATATCTTATATTCTGATTTACCTTTGCCTTGCTAAATCAAGGATGCAAATATAACAAAAAATCACTTTAAGGGTTTAAACCCAGACCATTTATATGTCAAATTTTGAAATACCCTACTTAGCCGATGTATTTTCTACGTTAGGGGCACAATTAAGTTACCCGGATGATGAATTATCGGCTATAATAGAGGACGAACACCATTATAACGCCTGGTTCACCCCAACCAGCGTTGAGAAAGCCGTGACATCCGTTGGCAAAATGCTGAATAAGAACGATTTACTAAGCTGGCTAAACAGGTATAAAATCAATTCCTCTGCCAATAAAAAAGTCGGACTGGTGCTGGCGGGTAATATCCCGCTTGTTGGTTTTCACGACGTTTTATGTGTTCTGATTACGGGTAACCATGCCTTAATTAAAGCGTCATCGCAGGATGCAAGACTCATCAAACATGTACTAAACAAACTTGCTGCAATTGAGCCTGCTTTTGCCAATCAATACACTTTTACTGAACGGCTGGCAGATTTTGACGCCGTAATAGCAACCGGCAGCAATAACACGTCACGATATTTTGAATATTACTTCAGTAAGGTGCCTCATATCATCCGAAAAAACCGCAACAGCGTAGCCGTGCTTACCGGCAATGAAACAAAGGAGCAGTTTTATGAACTTGGCCATGATATTTTTGATTATTTCGGCCTGGGTTGCCGCAATGTTTCCAAAGTTTTTGTGCCGAAATTTTATGATTTTGTGCCCTTTTTCGAAGCGATAGAGCCTTACAATCCTATCATCAATCATCATAAATACAACAACAATTACGACTATAATAAGTCCATCTACCTCGTAAATCGCGACAAGCATTTTGATAATGGTTTTTTGCTTCTGAAAGAAGATAATGCCATGGTGTCGCCACTTGCGGTTTTGTTTTTTGAGTACTATGATGAAATCAATTCGGTGGAGCAATTGTTAAACAGGGAAAGTGAAAATATCCAGTGTATTGTGAGCCATGCACCCCTAAAGGTTAATAACCAGGTAGTAGATTTCGGGCAAAGCCAGCAGCCCGCGCTGTGGGATTATGCCGATGGCGTAGATACGATGGATTTCTTGACAAAGCTTTAAAATAACGATACCTTTGGGGAGGAGGTGAAAGGATAAAGGTAAAAGGCGAAAGGTAAATTACCTTTAACCTTTGCCCTTTCACCTTTAGGCTTAAAAATGTATATCATAAAAGTAAAAGGCGTAGCCAAAATACCTGATTACGTGCAATTACGGGATGACCAGTTTACCTTGCTCGCCTATTTCAGGGTCGACAGGCCCGAAAAATCGTTGGATAAGGTGGGTTTGGGAGCCAAAACTGAATATATAATGAATATCATCAGGGACCTGCCGTTTGGGCAAATCCTTAAATTAGAACTATAAGAAATGATCGGAAATTCCATAATAAAACTCAGCGGCGTAGATGTTTTTCAGCAAAAACACCTGGTACTATCAAACGTAAACCTGCATATCGATAAAGGCGATTTTGTGTGGCTCATCGGGCAGACCGGTTCGGGAAAAAGCAGCCTGCTGAAGATAATTTATGGCGACCTTGGCATTGGTGCGGGCGATGGTCACGTTTGCGGGTTCGAGCTACAAACTCTTGCAGCTAAGGATATTCCTTTCCTGCGCCGCAAGCTGGGCATTGTTTTCCAGGATTTTCAGTTACTGACCGACCGTACCGTGGAGCAAAACCTGCAGTTTGTGATGCAGGCCACAGGCTGGACCGATAAAAAACTTATTTCCGAAAAAACACTCGACGTTTTAGAAAAGGTGGGACTTCGCTCCAAATTGAAAAAAATGCCGCATGAATTGTCAGGTGGTGAGCAGCAGCGCGTGGTAATTGCGCGGGCATTGATAAATGACCCCGAGATTATCCTTGCGGATGAACCAACCGGTAACCTTGACCCTGATACTTCCGAAGAAATTGTACTGCTGCTCAAGCAAATCAGCCAATCGTCCAATACAGCTATTTTGATAGCCACGCATGACTATCATATCATCCGTACTTTCCCGTCGCGCATTATTAAGTGCGAAAGCGGTAAGGTGCTGGAGGATGTGCAGATAGCGTAAACAATTTTTTCTGACAGGCCAGCCCTTGCCAACCCATCCTAATTGAATTTCCCGGCTATTTTAATAGCGGATTATTTTAGTATGACTCCACGGCTAAATGCGTGGTAACGCAATCACTAAATACAGTGAAAAGACGGTATTAAATACCGTGAAAACACCTAACCAATTATTTTTTTTATTACTTATTTTTATTCAGCATTTAACGACAGACCTTTTGTCCTGTTTGAGACCGCAGATTCGACTGAATTAATTTTTATTTTCAATCCGAGGCATAACAGTTAATCAAGAAGATTAAATACCCCGAATCAATACACCTCAATTGATTTAATCTACGAGGGTAAGAAGGTAGGGTCAATTGCTCACATTCCAATCGTAAGCTAACCTTAAAAAATGTCATTTCTAAACCGATTAAAATGAACATTGAGATAAACATAAACGGCCAACCCAGTAATGCTGCTTATATAGGCTGGAGCCCTCAACCCTCAACGATCAGGCTCACAGCTGCACAAGCTACCCCGGTTAATGTTTTGCTTAAAAGCATTTCGGGAATTGCAACAGGCAGCGTTGTATTTCTTACTGCCCGCAATTCACAACCGGTTACCTCCCTCCCTTTAACTATACCTGCTGATGGCACATCTATCAACTTTTATGTTGCAGGCCAAACGGCAAGCACCGGGGATCAGGATACAATAATTGTGGCAACAGATGCTGCTACCGGGGTTGAATATGGACGCACCACGCTTATGGTACGAATACGAAAAAATGCTAATACCCTTACTATAAATGAAAGGGACAGGTTTTTAAGTGCCATGACAAAATTTAATTTATCCCAGGGCACTCCAAACTATACTGACTTTTTGATTATGCACAATAATGATGCTAATACCGAAATTCATACAACGTCACGCACTCCGCGTTGCTCGTTCCTGGCATGGCATCGTGCTTTTATTTTAGACCTTGAACGACAACTTCAAAAGTTTGACCCGTCGGTAAGTCTCCCGTACTGGAAATTTGATGAACCAGCCCCTAATGTTTTTACAGCCGATTTTATGGGCGCTGCACGATCAACCGGCAGTTTAATGTTTAATGCATCAAACCCCCTTGTAAATTGGACAGTTGAAGGAAAGATCGGTGTGATCAGGAAGCCGATCTTTAATGTTCAAACCTCTTCCGCGTCAGACCCACAGGTGGGCGCGCTCAATGAATCCGATACAATAGCTTTAGGTGCGGATTACCTTACTTTTAGTAGTTCAATGGAGCAGAATCCGCATGGCGCTGCACACGAAAGTTTTTCAACCGGCCCCATAACCGATATTACCAAAGCTACCCAGGATCCGATATTCTTTTTGTTACATGCCAATGTTGACCGTTTATGGGCGCTTTGGCAGCATGTTAATGATCGCTATGATATCTCTGATATAAATACTTATCCTATACAGGGAGCGTTTATAAAAGGCAAAGGGACGCACAAGGCTGGTGATTATATAGACGATACAATGTGGCCGTGGAATGGCATTTCGAGTACAACCGACCCGGGCAGTACCAGGCCGCCGTCGGCGCCGGGGGGACAATTCCCACAAACCGTCTTCGCCAGTACGCCGTCCGCTAAACCGGTATTATGGGAAATGATAGATTACCAGGGATATTCAGCCAAAACGAAACCGAACGGGTTCGATTATGATATGATTATATTTAACGATCAAAATGTAATGGTATGAGCAACACAGATAACAACCGGGAGCAATATAAACAGAATGTAAAGACTGCTACTGATAACTATCGTAACTATGCCGAAAGCTTTGAAAAGGCTGAAACAACAGACGAGAAAAATTCGGCGTTGGATAACTTATCCTACATACATCCCAACGATTTAAAATTGGCAAAACAAGCGTTTAATATCGTAATTGATAAGAGCGTTAATAACAACCTGCGTTTAAAGGCTTTGCGAAAACTGAACAATTATTTATATAATAATACTGGTCCGATCAAAAAGGTGATCAAAATTATGGCGAACAAGAGGGAGCCGGTTATTATAAGAAGAGCCGCACTACAATCTTTAAGAGTAATCAGTTTTTCATCTCCGGCTTTAAACTCATGCATGGGCGAGTACAAGCAAGGTTTAAGAGCAATAGTTCGCGATGCTGACCCGGAGTTGTCAATGGCAGCTATTGAAATATTGGCCGGCTATAATGACCCGCAAGTGCAGGAACTTCTAAAGGAAGGTTTAGAAGATCATTCTAAAGCAATAGTGCCCGATGCCAAGGCTATACAGCTTCTTGGGCTTCAAAGGACCGGCGGCTATAATGATACGATAAGGAAGCACCTGGAAAAAAGTAACAACCCGGATGTATTAGTGGAAGCTATTACAGCATTATCATCTGATGAAGCATCTCAAAATTTAATACAACAGAAACTTGAAGATAAATCGGGTGATAAATATGTACGGTTAACCAGTTTATCCGCTCTTAATTCATCAAGCCCTGATAAATTTATCGAATCAGCAAAAAAAATAATTAACGATAAAAGCGATTACAACGACGTAAAAATATCTTCTCTTAATGCCATCGCCTCACAGCCCAGGTACAATAGTTTTTATAATGACCAGGAATTTTCGGGAAATGTGGCGAGTTTAACTACTCATGAAAACGAAGCGTTAAGAAATGAGTCCACCAGGTACATAACGAATAGGAGCCAGTTTCTTAAAAGTTCGTAACAATGCCTTTGAAGGATAACGCGGGATATATTAATGCGGCAACTGCAGATAAGGATTTTTTTGATTGCCTGAGTAAGACGATAGCCCGGTCGAACCTAAAATCGCTTGTTAAGTTGCTTGACGAAAAAAATTTGATTTATGCGGGCCGGGGCACTAACCAAATCATCAGGGCAAAGGGCTTTATAATGGCTTCCTTTATGGGCCTGGGCTTGCCCGGGAAAGCTTTGCCATTCATACTGGAAGAGCTTGAAAATGGCAAACACCCTTACCTTATTGCCGGGGCGGCACGGGCGCTAAGAGGATCGGAAACGCCCCTTATACAAACGTTACCTTATCTATTCAAATCCATCAGCAATTTAACCCATGGGGACGATACCGTTTCCTTTGAAAACATAAACGAGGAATGGGCTACACAAAAAGTTACTTCGGCGAGAAAGGAAATTTTTGAAACATTTAAATGGTTTGGATCTTACGCAAAGGAATATACAGAGCAGCTAAAGGCTTTACTTGATCATAACACACTATACTTTAATAAAGACACAAAGAAACTTATTATCGAAACCATTGCTTCGATTGAAGGCGATACCCGGCAAGTGGCCGGCTTGTGTTGTGACGTATCAAACCCAGGTCATGATTTTTCTTTTAAGAAATATTTTATTAAAACCAGGCCCCTTAACGCAGAAGAGATTGTTCTGGAAGATCAAACAGGGAATATTATTACATATGAAGATTTTTTTGCAGGTAAGCCAACCGTCGTGGCATTTTTTTACACCCGTTGCGATAATCCCAATAAATGTTCTCTCACAATCACAAAACTATCCCAATTGCAAAAACAATTGCAAGAAAAAAAATTGGATTCACAGGTAAAGATCGCCGCTGTAACCTACGACCGGTTTTATGATGAGCCATTCAGGATCAGGCACTATTGTGAGAACCGGCAAATGAAGTTTAATGATGACTGCCGCAGTTTTAGAGTAGTTAACGGTTTTGACGCTCTGAAGCAATATCTTGGTTTGGGAGTAAATCATATAGGTTCCTTTGTCAGCAAGCATACTATCGAGATCTATATTATTGACAAGAGTGGCAGGGTACACGCTTCATTTACCCGTTTGCAATGGAATAATGATATAATAATTCAAAAACTCGATTCTCTTTTGCATGGCGAGAAAACTGTGTCAGGTTATTTTAAAAAAACACTACAAAATATTTCCTCGGTTTTACTTTCTGCAGGAGTAGCTTTTTTTCCTAAATGCCCGCTTTGCTGCCTGGCTTACCTTAGCGCTTTTGGTATTACCGGGGCAAATGCCATCCGGGTCAGTTCGTGGCTTTTACCTTTAACCATCATTTTTTTAAGTATAAATGTGTTTGTGTTATGGAAACGATGCAAATCGTGTAATGTATTTCTGCCGTTATATTTAAGCTGTGCCGGAATAATACTCCTATTGAGCGGTCATTTTGTTTTTCACTACCAGGTAATCGCATTTATAGGATTAGGTCTCATTTTTTTTGGCACTCTGTTTAACAGCATTCTACCGAAGCTTATTTTAAACAGGCCATGATCAGGCCGCTTACATCGTTGTAAAATAAAAAAAGCCCCTGGTTATCACCAAAGGCTTTGATCTATTCGTCGGGGTGGCAGGATTCGAACCTGCGGCCTCCACATCCCAAATGTGGCGCGATACCGGGCTACGCTACACCCCGTCGGGGCTGCAAAAGTAAGATTTTAAAACTTTGATACAAATCTTTTTTAAGATAATTTGTCAATGATCAAGTGCTGTGAAAAGGATTGGCGATTGATGGAGTATTCCATCCTGGCTTAATTTCGTACTAATCAACAGGATGAGTGCCCTTCTTGGGTCTGTTGGCGTCCGACGTATAGTGGCCATTCGCATCGCAACACCATACCCCTGCTATAGCAGTAAAAAGAAAAAATGCGCTAAATGGAAGCGATGACATATCTTTTGTCAGGATAGCCATAACCAGTAGCAATAGCCCGAATCCAAAACGGACACTTCTCATGAAATGCCAATTTGAAAAAAGCCGTTGCCTGATTGTGTTCATTGCCAGTATTTATGAAGAGTCTATTAATTGATTCGATATCCTAATACAATATTACGAGTAGATTCTGTAGTAATCATGAAAAAAGACCAAGAGATGTTAAATATTTTTGTTGATCACTTTTTCGAATAAATTCACGAATGAGTTAAAGAAAAAAAATACTCATTTTAGAAGTGGGTAGCATTTAGCAGTTGAGCAAAGTAATCATTTATAACGCTTGTTTAGAGATTGTATTGCATGTTAAAGGTTGAAACAGCTTACTATTTCGATTTATGTATATTCGGATCAAAGTTTTACAAATTTAATTTGCCCAACCAGGCTTTGATCTTTGGTATTAACAACTTGTATCAGGTATGTTCCGGGTAATAAATTACTTACACCGGTTTGCCACGAAGACTGTGATAATTGAACTTGTTTTACTACAACACCCGAACTATTACTCACCATTATATTATAAAAAGCAGGCTCTTGTGTTTTTGTAGTAATAGCTAAGTTAATAGTATTGATTGCCGGGTTAGGATATACTGAAAGGTTTCCTGCCATTATATTGTTAGGATTGGAGTACATTACTTCAACTACATTTGAATAAGTAATAACGTTGTCTATATCCTGTTGTTTTAACCGGTAAAGGTTTGTGCCTGCGAAGGGTGTTTTATCCGCCAGGCTATAAGCTCCAACACTACTCGATACCATTCCACCTACCACTTCAAATGTTTTGCCGTTATCAATACTTTTTTCGACTGTAAAATTGGTATAGTTTTGCTCATTCTCTGTTTTCCACACTAATTCCACCTGTTTAGTCCCAATAGTCGTACTGGAAATCTTGGCTGCAGTAAAATCCAACAACCGGTACGCATAAGCCGGATTTTGACGAATAACAAGGCTAAAGCGATTGGGCCCGAATGTGTTTGTATCGCGCACTAAAACATTAAAGCTGTAGGTAGTATTGTGACGCATATCAAGCGAGTCTTTTGCGTAAGCGTCTATCAGCCATATATCAAAAAGCTGCGGTACGCCCACCAGATCTTTCATGTTTAAGCTATAAACACCATCAGTATTTGCATTTAGTTTTAGCCCGATCCTCGCGCTTGTTTTTGGCAATGGTTGCACATTTATGGCTAATGAAACCTTATCACTCGAAAAACTGGATAAACTAACCTGGCCAAATCCCGGTAAATAAGGCGCATCCCTGTTAGGGTCAAAAGCAGTGCCTGCATTATTATCGAAACGGAGCAGGAGATTATCGGTATTAACCGAATCCTTATTTAATTGAAGACGAAGATATTGACTGTTCGCTGCGTTCACCGGCATACCCATCAGTAAATTAGCGCCGGTCGCTTGTGTATTCGTCTTGGCGGCTTCTTTAAAGGTTAATTGTGCGCTGGTGCTTGTAGCTACCACAAAAAAGCCCAGACCGCTCGGAATAATATTAGTGGCATGGTTGCTCCCAACGCCTCCTGATCCCGATACGTATGCGCCATAATTATGATTTACCGGATCAAGCACATACATAATACCGGTTGTACCTGGCCCGTAAATATTGGCCGTACTCACTGTATTGCTAAACTGGTCCCAATCAATAGAACTGGCATAGGGGTTACCTACTAAATTAAGACCCTTTACTGTTGATGGGCTGGCGGATGTATAGCTCAAAAAAGAAGAGCCAGGCACAAACCAATCTACAACAGTAATAGCCCCCTGGTTTAATGTACCGCTTGTGCTTAGTGTCACAGCTTGAGGAACATAGGTTGGTACTGTTTCAGTCCCAAAAACAGCGGAAGCCCTGTTTCCCCTGAAAAAGCATAAAAAGCCGTTGCCTGCCGGGATATTGACCGTAGGGTTAGAAGCATCATCCATGCCATAAGAAGGCGACGAATTAATGTTATTGATCCCCTTGAAATTACTATTTAGAAATGTAGTATATAAGGGGGCCATATTTTCGCGGAATAAATATAATGTAGGATTTGCAACCGCAACATTATCCATACCACCACTTGTGCTGGTGCCGGTGA
>Ga0207080_1090_pt1 | contig 20060 bp, 20 predicted proteins | sample Alteio_BWMinHeat_58_FD_153532 | JGI IMG/M metagenome (GOLD analysis project Ga0207080, IMG submission 153532) | Enriched cells from forest soil in Barre Woods Harvard Forest LTER site, Petersham, Massachusetts, United States -... | ecosystem: Environmental > Terrestrial > Soil > Temperate forest >...
TTCCCCCCATCTAACAGAGGATTTCCTGAGAATTGTCCTTTTGTTCAGGGATGTATTCGGATTAGTAATAAAAAAGAGTGATAATCATGTCATTTCCCCCAAAAATCTGGTATAGTATCCCCAATTCGGACTCTGCGCCCGAATTGGGGACCTGAATGACTGATCGAAAACGCAATATTGCGCATAAAATAGAAACATTGCTGGGCCATTTTCCAGTAGTCGTTATTTTGGGCGCCCGCCAGACAGGCAAAACAACGCTTGCAAAAGAGCTGATGCCCGCATGGAAATATATCGATCTTGAAAATATTGATGATTTTAGTCTTCTTTCTCGTGATCCCTTATTTTATTTCAGCCAACATCCCCGCCACGTTATTATTGATGAAGCTCAAATTTATCCTGAACTGTTCAACACATTACGCGGCGTTATTGATGAACAAAGACATGGAAAAGGCCGTTTTTTGCTCACCGGTTCAAGCAGTCCGGAACTGTTAGCTCACGTATCCGAAACACTTGCTGGGCGCGCTGCGATAGTAGAATTGGGCACACTGAAAGCCAATGAATTTTACCAATTGCCATTAAGTCCGTTTTATGAATTATTTTCCCATAAATTAAACAAAAAAAATCTTGAAAATTTTGTTTCAAAACAAGCGCCGATGGATACTGAAAAAATACAGAAAATTTGGCTTCGTGGCGGATATCCTGAACCCATATTGAATCGCGATCAGTCATTTTATCTTTTGTGGATGCAACAATATCGCAATAGCTATGTCAATCGTGATATAGGCAAATTATTCCCCAGATTAAATAAGTTTGCCTATCAGCGTTTTTTAATGATTTTGGGCAAACTATCAGGGACCATTATCAATCGCTCAGATGTTGCGCGCACACTGGAAATCAATGAAAAATCGGTGCGCGAATATTTAACGATTGCAGAAGGAACTTTTTTGTGGCGGCAATTGCCCAGCTATGAAAGAAATATTGTAAAATCTATTGTCAAAATGCCCAAAGGTTATATTCGCGACAGCGGTTTATTACATAATTTTTTGCGCATACAAACCCTGGAAGAACTCCATGAACACCCTGTGATAGGACATTCTTTTGAGTCTTTTGTCATAGAGGAAATCATCAAAGGTTTGGAATCAACGACCCTCGCGAATTGGGATGCACATTATTATCGAACACGCAAAGGCGCTGAAATTGATCTTATCTTGGAGGGAAATTTTGGCATTCTACCTATAGAAATTAAATACGGCTCGCGCGTTGATCCTAAACAGCTTTCTGCTTTATCGGACTTTATTGAAGAACATCAACTTCCCTTTGGATTGATCATTAATCAATCCAAAACAACCGAATGGCTGACATCTAAGATCATACAAATTCCTGCGGGTTGGGTTTAAAAGTTAAATTAGACACACTTCTTCGCTACCGTCAAAATACGCTCTGTTTTTTTATCTGAGAATGTTGAGCCGTCAATGCCATATTGACACAAAACCTTAAATCCATTTCTGGCTAGCATTTCTCTTAATTCTTTCGCGGTATAAAGCTGTAGGGTGATGATATTTTTTGATGTTTTTATTTTACCAACCCCTTTTTGCGTATAATAAATCGTATATGAAATCAGAATGCCTTTGTGATTGATGATGCTATGTTGAATTTCACGAATCTTTGTATCTTCCACTGTTTTTATCCGCTCCAGCGACATCTTGATAATATTATTATTGTCTAAAACATAATTTAAATTTAATATATCAAATATATAAATTCCTCCGTCATTTAAATTTCTGCTGATATTTCGCATTGTTTTCTCAAAATCGGATTTAGTCAGATGCCCTATCGCATTGAATATGGTGATAGCCGCATCAAATTTGCCAATATATATATTGCGCATATCCCCGCGCATAAATTCTATGTTAATTTTTTCTTTCTGGGCTTTTCTCTTTGCAATTTTTAACATGCCCAGACTAATATCCGATCCCGTTACTTGATATCCTCGCTTTAAGAGCCAGAAAACCTGCGAACCTGTTCCGCAAGTGAGATCCAAAACTGTTTTGATTTTATATTTTTCAAGAATTTTTTCTATGCTTTTATTTGTTATAACAGCATTGGCTGAATCCTCATGAAATACCTCTTCGAATTCACTGTCTTTGTTATACCACTCAGGTATTTTGCCGTGACGTATCTCAGTCATATATATTCTCCGCCAGGGATGTAGGGACGTCCCTACAAGATGCTTCTCATTATATTATACCACCACCATAGAATACACTGGAAGAATAACTCGGCGAAAAATCCACACGATCCCAATAGCTTTGTTCATTGCCATTAAGTCCTTTGAATATATTATCCAAAACGGTCTTAGTGTGTCCTTGCACTATATGTTCGAAATTTTGCGAATTACCTCTCCAACAATATTTACTCATGAATGTATTAAATGCCTTTTGATCCGGCTTTTCTTCCAAAAATTTTTCGACTTCTTCAAGTAAATTCTTGTCCCATGCCACAAATCAGTGTAGAAAAACGATCCTCGACCAGCTTTATGTAAAGTTTGATGTCTATAACCGCGCTGCTCTTTATAAAAAATTACAAATGCTGGGATATAACCAACTTATACCCAAAGAACTTTTATCGTGCGCATCTATCATGCTTGACGTTGTACAAGCCTATTAAGACTATTTATTTTAATTATTAATTGACAATTATTATATTTCTGTCATAATTATTGAAATATACATATTTTTGGAAATTAGCCATGAATGAATTTAGAGTCAAAATTGGAGAAGATGGTAGAGTTTTAATTCCTATTTTTTGCCGACGCCAATTGAAATTAAGCCCTGGAGAAGAAATCATTATTAAATTGGATAATAATGAACTGCATTTATTCAGCTTGAAACAATCGTTAAGAAATGCACAGAAAACCGTTAAACATTATGCAAAAAATCAAAATCTGGTAAAAAAATTGCGGCAAATGCGCCAGGAAGATTCATCAGATGAGTAAAATTATCTTTGATGCTTCTGCATTATTGGCTTTACTGAATCAGGAAACAGGGTGTGAAATTGTTGAGAAACATTTACCCCATGCCATTATGTCTACTGTTAATGTTGCCGAAGTGATTACTGTATTGATCGATTTAGATATTCCTCACAAAACCGCAAAAGAAATGGTAATGGAAATCATAAAGGAAATAGTTCCTTTTGAATTGCAACATGCTTTTGCTTCAGCTTCCATGAAAAAAATGACTAAACCATATGGTTTATCTTTTGGCGACAGGGCTTGCCTTACATTGGCCAAATTAAAAGGCTTACCCGTACTTACGGCAGATAAAATTTGGAGCAAAATAGATCATGACGAAATTACGGTTATTTTGGTCAGATAAAATGCCGCAAACTCAAAAAATACATAATTCCGGACTTTCTCCAGGTTTTACGACTAACACTCCACCCTTAGGATGCCAATCGGGCAATACATATCTTCTATAAGTTGCTGTTGTATGCACAGCGGGACGGTGTGTGTGGCCATGGATAATTTGTGTGACTTGATATTCTCTAACCATATTTTCTACTGCAGATATACTGACATCCATTTTTTCGCCAGCAAGATTTTTTGTATATTTTCGGCTTTCTTTTCTGAGACTATTTGCAATATTTTGGCGAAATTTTAATGGCAGCATTAAGAAAAGCTTTTGTACTAAGCTATGATGAGAAAACTTACGCCAGCGTTGATAGTTTTTGTCTTCTGTACATAGGATATCGCCATGTGTGAGTAAAGTCGGAATGTTATAGAGATTGATTAAAACAGGATCTGGCAATAAAACTGCGCCGCATTTTTCGGCCCAACGCTTGCCCAATAAAAAATCGCGATTGCCTCGCATGAAATATAGCTTGATATTATTATCTGAAAGATTTTTTAAAGCAGTGCCTATCTCATCCAGCCATGACGCATTCTCATCATCGCCTACCCAGGCTTCGAATAAATCGCCCAAAATATATAGCGCTTCTGTTCCCGCCTTCGCGGGAATGACGTTTTTTTCTCTAATGATCTCTCGACAAAAATCCAAAAAACAGGCTGTAATCTCGCGCGAGCTTGCGCCGAGATGCAAATCTGAAATAAATAATACCTGCATTTTCGTGACCTCAAACTGAAATATCGTTATAATGCGTTTTTTTGAGTGGAATTGCCATTCGATGAAAACACGCTTTTCACCCAGCCCCACAGGGCAAATGCACCTGGGAAATGTACGCACAGCCCTTTTTAGCTTTCTTTTTGCTCGTCATGAAAATGGGTTATTCTTATTGCGTGTGGAAGATACCGACAAAACTCGCTCAAAACCTGAGTTTATACAACTATTGCAGGATGATTTGAAGTGGCTCGGTTTGCAATGGGACGAAGGCCCATTTTTTCAGTCCCAAAGACAAGATATTTATAACGAATATTATGCTTATTTGGAAGAGCATCAGGCGGTATATCCTTGTTTTTGCAACGATGAGCAATTAGCGCTTTCACGCAAAATTCAGATTTCTTCAGGACAACCGCCGCGTTATATGGGTACTTGCCGCAAATTATCCTCTACGGAAATTGACGCAAAAATAAAACAGGGCCTAAAACCAACGCTGCGTTTCAAAGTGCCTGAAGATAAAGAAATTCATTTTCAGGACATCGTCAAAGGCCCACAGCGATTCCGCACAGATGATATTGGCGATTTTATTATCCGCCGATCAGATGGCAGCGCCTCTTTCTTTTTTTGCAATGCTATTGATGATTCTCTGATGGGAGTCACTCACACCATTCGCGGAGAAGATCATTTAAGTAATACGCCACGACAGATTCTTATTCTCAATACACTGAACTTACCGATTCCCAGTTATGGCCATTTGCCGCTGATTTTGTCAGAAGAGGGCAGCGCTTTGTCCAAACGCGAAGGCAGTTTAAGTCTGGAATCTTTACGCACAGAGGGCTATCTTCCCAGCGCAATTCACAATTATCTGGGTAGATTAGGGCATTATTATGAAAAAAATAACTTCATGACCCTGACAGAACTGGCCGAAAATTTTCTGGGCTCTCATATTGGCAAAACTCCCGCACATTTTGATCAAACACAATTATACCATTGGCAAAAACTGGCAGTGATGCAATCTCATGACGATAGTTTTTGGCAATGGCTGAATACTTCCACACAAAAGCTTATACCCAAAGATCATCGCAAACAATTTATTGAGCTGATGCGTCCGCATGTATTATTTCCCATTGAAGCAGAAAAATGGGCGAAAATATTTTATAAAGACATCATCTTAGATCAGCAAGCCAAAGATTGCTTAAAACAATCTGGTGAGAATTTTTTAGGTTTACTGAAAGAAGCTATTGAAAAAATGGGCGCGGACTATGCTCAAGTCACTCAGACTCTTTCACAACAATCCGGCTTGAAAGGCAAAGCGCTTTTTCAGCCGTTGCGAATAGCTTTAACGGGCGAAACTTCAGGGCCTGAATTACACGGTATTTTTAATCTATTGGGCAAAGATGGACTCTTAGAGAAAATCAAAACATCGATATGAAAATCTATCTTGTTGGCGGTGCGATACGCGATCTCATATTAGGACTCCCGCACACAGAAAAAGATTGGGTGGTTGTAGGCAGTACACCCAAAGAAATGTTAAGCCTGGGATTTCGTCCTATTGGCAAAGATTTTCCTGTTTTTTTGCATCCTGACACCCATGAAGAATATGCTTTAGCGCGCACAGAAAGAAAAACCGGACGAGGCTATACGCAATTTGCTTTCCATGCTTCGCCGGACGTCACTTTAGAAGAAGATCTGCGCCGTCGTGATTTGACCATCAATGCCATAGCGCAATCAGAATCAGGTGAATTGATAGATCCTTATGGCGGACAGAAAGATATCCAATCCAAAATTTTGCGGCATGTCTCTCCCGCTTTCTCAGAAGATCCTGTCAGAATTTTACGTGTCGCACGATTGATGGCACGATTTGCCTATTTGGGATTTACTGTCGCATCAGAAACATATGATTTAATGCGAGAAATGGTCAACAATGGCGAAGTTGATGCGTTGGTCTCTAACCGAGTTTGGACAGAATTCGATCGCGCATTGGGCGAAACTTCGCCATGGGAATTTTTTGAAGTATTAGACAAATGCGGCGCGTTGAAGAAATTATTTCCGGAGTTTGATTTTTCCCCTCATCCGCCTTCGGCACCTTCTCCCGCAAGGGGAGAAGGGAATCAGATTATATTCGCTATATTGGCTTTAAATTTAGATCAAACAAAAATTAAAGCACTTTGCAAACGCTATCCCGTGCCAATTGAATATAGAGAACTGGCGCTGACTGCAAATAATATCCAAAATTATTTTAAACAACAAAATCTCTCGCCAAAAGATCTATTAGAATTATTAGAAAAAGCAGATGCCTATAGACGAGAAGAAAGATTTCAGAAAATATTAGAAATATTTAATGACGGCGGGGTTGTGGAACTTATCCAAAAAGCGTTTAATTTAACTAAAAATATTTCAACAGCAGAATTTATTCAACAGGGCTATACAGGAAAAAAATTAGGTGAACAAATCAGAAAAAAAAGATTAGATATATTAGGAAAATAGATGCCCACAAACTTTATCTCAAAAATCACACCGCCCGGAATATTAGAAACGCCAGCTTTATGGTTTATTTATTACGAAGATAAATTATTATTGCATAAAGAAAATACAATACAACCCATTCCAGAATTATTGAATATCACTGAATTAAATTTAAATATTGTTTCACAACAATATTTGGGTGAATGGCAACAAAAACATTGTTTTTGTGCAGAAGTGAAATTCATAGAAAATTTGTCTGATCATTATAGTTTTCAACCATTGCGCCAAGCAGCATTAAATATACTCAGCCAGGATTTGTTTCATTTGGCAGGACGGGCGCTGCAAATTCTACAATGGGATAAAAATCATCAATTTTGTGGCCATTGTGGTTCACCTCTCAAATCCAGCCTGGTTGATCGGGCAAAAGTGTGCCAACAATGCCATTTGTCACATTATCCTCGTATTTCGCCATGTATGATTGTATTGATTAAACGCGGTAAAGAAATTTTGCTGGCGCGTTCGCCGCATTTTCAACCTCATGTTTATAGTGCGCTTGCAGGATTTATGGAGCCTGGCGAAAGCATAGAGGAAACAGTCCATCGGGAAGTTGACGAAGAAGTCGGAATTAAAATTAAAAATTTACAATACCGATTTAGCCAACCATGGCCTTTTTCGGACTCGCTTATGTTAGGATTTACAGCAGAACACCTGGCTGGCGAAATTGAGATTGATGGCATTGAAATTGAAGATGCAGGATGGTTTACCCTGGAAAATTTACCTACATTGCCATCACACATCAGTATCGCAAGAAAATTAATCGAACTATTTATTCAAAAGGAGTTTTAATATGACAAAACGAAAAGCATTTTATGCCCAATCAGGTGGTGTAACTGCTGTGATTAATGCCACAGCCTGCGGCGTCATTCAAACAGCCAAAAAACACGGCATCAAAGTTTTGGCAGGCAAAAACGGCATCATGGGCGCCTTGCAGGAAGAATTAATCGACACCAGCAAAGAATCTGCCAAAGATATAGCAGCGCTCAGATATACGCCCGCAGGGGCATTTGGTTCTTGTCGCTATAAATTAAAAAGCCTGGAAGAAAATCAGGCAGAATATGAGAGAATCATCAACGTTTTTCAAGCGCATGATATTGGATATTTTTTCTACAATGGCGGCGGTGATTCACAGGATACCACGCATAAAGTGGCTTTGATGGCCAAAAAAATGGGTTATCCACTCAGCTGCATAGGCATCCCTAAAACAGTCGATAATGATCTGCCCATTACAGATAATTGCCCAGGTTTCGGCTCTGTTGCAAAATATGCAGCAGTTTCAATCAGAGAAGCAGGACTAGATGTTGCCTCTATGGCATCATCTTCCACAAAAGTTTTTATCTTAGAAGTCATGGGCAGACATTCAGGGTGGATTGCAGCCGGCAGCGGCCTGGCTTCAGATAAAGAAGGCGATACACCGCATATTATTTTATTTCCCGAAATTATTTTTGATGAAAAAAAGTTTTTAGCGCGAGTAGATCAATGCGTTAAAAAATACGGATTTTGTACTATTGTTGTATCTGAAGGTGTGAAAAACAAACAGGGGCAGTTTCTATCCGAAACAGGCTTACGTGATGCATTTGGTCATGCGCAATTGGGCGGTGTCGCGCCGGTTATAGCCAACCTGGTCAAATCAGCATTGGGCTATAAATATCATTGGGCAGTTTCAGATTATCTACAGCGTGCCGCACGTCATATCGCTTCTAAAACAGATATCGAACAAGCTTATGCTGTAGGTCGTGCTGCGGTAGAATTTGCCCTCAAAGGCAAAACAGATATCATGCCCACTATCATTCGAAAATCAGATAAGCCTTATAAATGGGCCATAAGCGAAGTCAGTCTAGCCAAAGTGGCGAATAAAGAGAAATTAATGCCCAGAAATTATATTTCCAAAGATGGATTTCATATCACAGATGTGTGCAAAAAATATTTATTGCCATTAATTAACGGCGAAGATTATCCGCCATATAAAAACGGCCTGCCGGAATATGTTAGGCTTAAGAATATATTAATACCGAAGAAGCTGGATGAACATTCCTGATCGTAAACAACGCGAAGCGGCGCTTGATATTACCCGCTCATTTATTGTTCAAGCGCCTGCGGGTTCGGGTAAAACATCGTTATTAACCCAACGTTTTGTGAATTTATTACAAAACAGCGTTAAAGCGCCCGAAGAAATTATTGCGATTACATTTACTCGAAAAGCAGCTGCAGAAATGCGGCATCGCGTGCTTTCGTTACTGCCTGATTGTCATCCCCATCGTTTGCGCATCATGACTATCGATGCGTTTTGTAAATTCTTGTGCGCACAAATGCCGCTAAGCTCAAAATTCAGCGAAAATTTTGTGATATCAGAAAACAGCGATCACTTATACGAACAAGCTATTCAGAATTTGTTTTTGCATCATACTGGAAAAGCATTAGAAGATTTCTTACTATATCTCGATAATGATATTTTGCACGTTGAAAATTTACTCACAGAAATTCTGAAAAATCGCGATCAATGGCTACCGCATATTTTTGGACTAGATGCCATATCACATCTTGAACAGTCTCTTGAAAATATTATAGCTGATTATAATGTTAGAATTTTGGATTTTATTTCTGCCCAGGATTTTGAAGTTTTACAATCACAAAACGAAAATATTGCTGATTTGTTTTTAACGCAAAAAGGAGAGTTGCGGAAAAAATTACCTATGGGGTTTAAAGAAATTTCCCCAGATTTTCTGGAATTTCTCAAAGACTTACAACATATTCCGCCGAAATATTATTCGAATTCACAAAAAAACTTTATCTTATCACTTTCAACTATTTTACCTTTACTGATAGCTGAATTACAGCTGGTCTTTAAAGAAACCAGCCAATTTGACTTCATAGAAATATCACTCAGAGCATCAGACGCCTTAGGCGATGAAGACTCACCAACAGATTTAAATTTAAAATTAGATTATCAGATTAAGCATTTACTAATAGATGAATTTCAAGATACATCCCTATCACAATGGAGATTACTGAAAAAAATCACAGCGGGCTGGGAACCTGAAGACGGCCGTACTTTATTTTTAGTCGGCGATCCCATGCAATCTATTTATCGATTTCGAAAAGCCGAAGTCGGACTTTTTCTGGAAGTCCAAAAGCATGGAATAAATAATATCATCTTAAATTCTCTGGTATTAACCAGCAATTTTCGATCTGATCAATTATTAGTCAATTGGTTCAATCAAAGCTTTACTGAAATATTTCCCAAAGTTTCTGATGCTTCAATAGGCGCCATCACTTATTCGCCGTCTATTGGACAACAAAAAAGTGATGAATTAAAATCAGTTTTTTATCATGGTATTGATAATCAAGAAAAAGAAGCTGAACTCATTGCTGAAATCATTCAAAAAAATCCCAATGAATCTATTGCCATATTAGTCAGATCCCGTTCACATTTGAAAGAAATCATCCCATTATTACAACATAAGAAAATTTCTTTTCGTGCGGTAGAGATCGCCAATCTTGCTGACCATCCGTTGATTGAAGATTTATTGTCTCTAACAAAAGCCTTATTACATCCTGCAGATCGAATTGCCTGGCTTTCAGTACTGCGTGCGCCGTGGTGTGGATTAAAATTAGAAGATTTAGATAAATTAGTGATTAATCAATCACACAAAACGCTATTAGATAATCTATTATTAAATTATTCAGATCCCAGAATAAAGCATTTTTTATCTGCCATACAATATGCGATAGATCATCGCGGAAGACTTTCCTTGCGTGAACAAGTTGAGCAAACCTGGCTAAAACTCAAAGGACATTATTGTCTATTCAATCCACAAGAACTCAAAATAGCAGAAAAATATTTTGATTTATTAGATCAATATCAGGATATGATATCCATACAAAAACAATTATTGACTTTATCAATTCCCATAGAAACACGCGACGATATTCGTGTTGACATCATGACAATCCATAAAGCCAAAGGATTAGAGTTTGACAGAGTGATCTTACCTGGCCTTGAAAAATCCACGCGCGCTTCGCATTCAAAATTATTTTTATGGTCTGAGCGTCTGAATGAAAAGGGCCAAATGGATTTACTGGTTGCGCCTGTTAGAGCATCATCTGAAAAAACCAGTGAAATTTATAATTATCTTCTATATGAAGAAAGTAAACGCGAAGAATATGAGCTGCAAAGATTATTCTACGTTGCCTGTACCCGCGCGAAAAAATATCTCGATCTATTATTTTCAGTAAACATCAAAACTCCCGCTAAAAAAAGTTTTTTATCACAACTATGGCCGTTGATTTCAGATGAAATTGAATTAAAGCCAAAAATAAATAAAAATACAGAAACTTATATTTCACCAACATTTAAACGCCTGCCTGTGGAATTGTTAGATTCCCTCACCCGTCCTTCGGACACTCTCTCCCGCAAGCGGGAGAGGGGAATAAACCCTATTCGTACGTTGTCGCAACTACAACAACGTCATATAGGAATTATAATCCATGAAGTTTTACAAACTTTAAGCGAAAATCCTGGACAGAATCTCTCAGAGGATTATCTCAAAATACAATTATTGCAACGCTCTGGTACTGAAGAGAGTTTTGATATTATTCAAAAATGTCTTAAAAATATTCGTGAGGATAAAAAATCAGCCTGGATATTAAAACAGCATCAGGAAGCCAAAAGCGAATATGCGCTAACAACAATTCTAGACAATAAAATAAGTCATTATATTATAGATAGAACTTTTATAGACGAAAATAATACTCGCTGGATTATAGACTATAAAATCACCGAAAATATCTCGCCCGAAAAATATCGCGACCAACTAGAAAAATATGCCGGTATTTTTAAGCAGACAGAATACAGATCCATTTATTTGGGGCTTTATTTTCCGCTGACGAAGGATTGGGTTGAGTGGGAGTTTGGAGGTTTAACGGAAATTTATCCGAGCCGCGACCGTCAGGGAGCGTTCACGGAATTATAAACCTCTAAGATGTTTACGATTTTATAATTTTGTGAACGCTCCCTGACGAGGTTGTCACAAAAGTAAAATTCTCCACTTCCGTCATCCCCGCCGCTCGGTAATGAGCAAACACTACAATATTTCGAGCGGGGATCCAGGACTGAACTATGTAGTCAGTTCAAAGTTAAAGGCAGCAGAATCTCAGAGAATGCAATAGATTCCCGCTCTAAAGATTACAGCCTTTGCTCATTATTGTGCGGCGGGAATGACGGGGGTACGGTCGCGGTTCGGAGTGACACTGGTAAACGGCAACTATAACAGGCAATAAAACAATAAAATATAATACTATTGTAATATCATTTTTTCCTTGGCCTATTTCAGAAATAATGGTTGGCGAAAAAGTGCCATAAGTATCAATCAGTCCATGCAACAATCCAACCATGAGCAAACTTCTATCGGTTTTAAGATATATCCAGGTAAAAAGAAAGCTGCTGAGAACCGTACTGAATATATAAGCAAATATATAAATTAAAGTTATCTTGGATGAGTTGCTGATGAATATCAGAGGGATATGAAATAAAGCCCATATTATTCCTATTATGATACTGGCATTGAATGCGCTATATTTCGTGAGCAGTTTGAATAATGCAAATCCACGCCAGCCTAGCTCTTCGCAAAACAAATAGACAATACTTAATTCGGGAATTAGCCAAATAGCAGGAAGATTAAAAATAGGTGCTGTAATTTGGTGATAGAGTGATAAAAAAGTCGGCGGATGAGCGCCCAATAAAGTAGACAAGCCAATAGCCGCCAAATAAAAACAAGCCAAGCCAATAAATACAATAAAATAATAAACAGGATTAACGCGCCAAAGGAGCGCTGGCTTGAGTAAATTCACTAATCCCTTTTTGCCGCCTATGATTACGGTCAAAATTATCGCAAAAAGACCTGGCGCACATTCGCCTAACCAGAAAAAATTACCCGAAGGATGGAAATTAAATTTTGCCTGTACATCGGGAATTAACCACACCCATACACCCGCTGACCAGATTAATACCAGCATGAAAAATATGATAACAGGGTGTTTGTTAATGATGCTTTTATACACGAATGGCATATTCATTTTTATGCGCAGATGAAGGCAGCGGGATGCTGTCATTATCTTCGTGCATCTGTTCCAACATGCCGCTAAGCGCTTCTTTGGCATTATGCAGAGCTTCTTCAAGAGTATCGCCTTCAGTGAAAACATTCTCGAAATCACGAAATGTAACAAGATATCCGCCTTCATGAGCAATAATTTTTGCGTAATATATTAATTCCATGCTCTTATGAATGGTCACTCTCGAGATAGAAATAGGCAATGATATTAGTATCAACAACAATCATGGTCTGCCATGTTCTTTAGCTGACTGAATTATGCGCTGCGTAAGGTTAAAGCCTTTGGTTTTTTGACGTAAGCGCTGCGCCTGTTTGATCAAATTTTCAGGATTTTGCTCATCTTCTTGCAATATTTGCTCAAGATAAACAATCACCTCATTATCGAGACTGCGATGATGAAGAGTCGCCTGTTTTTTGAGTAAGGCATAAAGTTTATCAGGAATATTTTTGATCGTTAACGCTGTCATAATGATTTTCATCTCAATTAGGCTGTATTTTCCAATTATAGTTGCTGTCGTTAAAGTGAGCAAGTTCCTAAATGATGTAAAATTCGTTATAATTCGATTCATGAAACTGAACAATCGAGGCAACAATTGATTATCGTCACAGGCGGCGCTGGGTTTATTGGCTCAAATTTTATATTGGACTGGCTTAAGGGCAATAACGAGCCCGTGATTAATATCGATAAGCTGACTTATGCCGGCAATTTGGCCAATTTGGCCAGTCTTGCGGATGATTCTCGCCATATTTTTATCAAAGCTGATATCAATGATAAACACACCATGGAAATGCTTTTTCGGGAATATCAACCGCGGGCAATCGTCCATTTTGCGGCAGAAAGCCATGTCGATCGGTCAATCACAGGACCCGCAGATTTTATTCAGACGAATATACTGGGCACTTTTAGTTTATTGGAAACTGCCAGAGAATATTATGTCAATTTGCCGGCTGAACAAAAAAAACTGTTTCGATTTTTGCATGTATCTACAGACGAAGTTTACGGCTCTTTGGGACCCAATGACCCTGGATTTTCTGAAACCACGGCGTATGCCCCCAACAGCCCTTATTCCGCCTCAAAAGCCGCTTCAGATCACCTGGTCAGGGCATATTTTCATACTTATGGCTTGCCCGTATTAACCACCAATTGTTCTAATAATTACGGTCCGTATCAGTTTGCTGAAAAGCTGATACCGCATATGATTTTAAATGCTCTGGCGGGAAAAAATCTGCCCGTCTATGGCAACGGCTTAAATATTCGTGATTGGCTCTATGTCAGTGATCACTGCAGCGCCATCAGATGCGTGTTGGAAAAAGGCTGTCCTGGCGAGGTGTATAATATTGGCGGAAATAATGAAAAAAACAATCTCACTGTCGTCAATAAAATATGCGAAATATTAGATCAACTTAAGCCATTGTCTGGCAAATCCTATAAAAATCTCATTCAATTCGTCAAAGACCGTCCAGGGCATGATCAAAGATACGCGATTAATTCTTCTAAAATTCAAAAAGAATTGGGCTGGACACCCCAGGAAGATTTTGAATCGGGCCTTTCTAAAACCATCTCATGGTATTTAAAACATTATTTAACGCAGAGTGAATCAGCATGAAAGGTATTATTCTCGCTGGCGGGTCAGGCACGCGGCTGTATCCCGTCACGCAGGTCGTCTCAAAACAATTATTGCCCATTTATGACAAGCCCATGATTTATTACCCGCTATCGACCTTATTATTAGCTGGGATTAAAGATATTTTGATTATTTCCACGCCAGACGATACACCGCGCTTTGAACAATTATTGGGCAATGGCGAACAATGGGGAATAAAGCTGCAATACGCTGTCCAGCCATCGCCAGATGGGCTAGCCCAGGCTTTTATCATAGGTGATAAATTTATCGACAGCGAAAATGTTGCCTTAATTTTGGGTGATAATATTTACCACGGCCATGATTTGACCGATCAATTACAAAACGCTACGAATAAAAAAAATCGCGCGACTGTTTTTGCCTATCGCGTCAGTGACCCCGAACGATATGGCGTCGTCGAATTTGATCACACAGGCAAAGCCATCAGCATTGAAGAAAAACCCTCGAAACCCAAATCTCATTATGCCGTAACTGGATTATATTTTTATGATCCCCGTGTTGTTGAAATCGCAAAAGCTTTAAAGCCTTCTCCTAGAGGAGAATTGGAAATTACGGATCTAAACCGCTATTATCTTGAGCGCGGCGAATTAGATGTTGTCGTGATGGGGCGGGGACATGCCTGGCTCGATACAGGAACCCATGACTCCATGCTCGAAGCCAGTCTTTTTGTGGAAACTATCGAAAAGCGTCAGGGGCTTAAAATTTCTTGTCCTGAAGAAGCCGCTTTTCGCATGGGATATATTAATCAACAACAACTCGGCTCATTAGCGGAGCCACTGATGAAAAATTCTTACGGAAAATACCTGATGAATATCGCGTTTGAAAAAGAGACATGATGACCCAAAAACTTCCTGTATATTATGACTCCTCCAAAAGACGCATTCCCCTGGTTGCCGAATTCCGAGAATTAATGCGCTATCGCGAATTGCTGACGCTATTGATTGCCAACAGTATTAAAACCCGCTATAAACGCTCTGCATTGGGCGTATTATGGACAATGCTTAACCCGCTATTATATATGTCTGTTATGGTCATTGCATTCTCAACCCTATTTCGTTTCAAAATACCCCATTATCCTGTGTATTTATTAGCGGGATTAATTGCCTGGAATTTTTTCTCCCAAACAACGACTCAAGCCATGAATACGTTAATTTGGGGCGGATCGCTACTTAAAAAAATCTATCTACCCAGAACTATTTTTGCCGTCGCTGCTGTCGGCAATGGGATTATTAACTTATTACTCGCTTGTATTCCGCTGGTCATCATTATGCTTTGTACAGGCCAGCCTATTTATGCAACCTGGTGGTTTTTGCCCATTGCGATTTTAATTTTATCCGCTGTTTCATTAGGGTTTGCATTAATTGTCTCCATGATTGCCGTATTTTTTGCAGATATTATCGAACTTTATCAAATATTACTCCAGGCGCTATTTTATTTAACACCCATTATGTATCCCGAGAGTATATTACCACCCTTTATTCAGCGCTTTCTGGTCATTAATCCCGTCTATGATGTCGTCAAAGTTTTCAGAACACCCATTTATGAAGGACATTTACCCTCAGCTTTTTCACTGTCGGCAGGATTGGTTTCCGCTTTTTTAGTTTTATTGATAGGCTGGTGGTTTTTTACCCGGCGAGCCGATCAAATTGCCTATCGAATATAACCTATGACTACGATGATTGAGATAAACAATGTCACTGTAAATTATAAACTGGCGAGTGAGCGCATTCATTCTTTTAAAGAATATATGATCTCTAAATTGAAACGAAAAATAAAATACGAATATTTTCATGCACTCAAAAATGTCTCTCTTGAAGTTAAAGCGGGCGAAGTATTCGGGCTCATTGGCGATAACGGCGCCGGCAAAAGTACCTTACTCAAAGTCATCGCAAGAGTCTTAAGACCATCAACAGGCCGCGTGCGTCTGCATGGACGTGTTTTTCCGCTGTTAGAATTAGGTGCGGGATTTGATATGGAATTAACGGGGCGTGAAAATATTTATCTCAACAGCGCTATATTAGGTTTTAAAAAAGCAGATGTAAAATCTCGTTTTGATCATATGGTCAGCTTTGCAGGACTCGAAGAATTTATTGACACACCCGTCAGGAATTATTCTACAGGCATGATTAGCAGACTAGGATTTGCAATAGCAACAGACATCCAACCTGAAGTCTTAATCATAGACGAAGTTTTATCTGTCGGCGATGCGGATTTTCAAAGGCGATCTGGCGAGCGCATCCAGAAATTTTGTGCGGGCGGCACGACTGTGATATTAGTATCACATGATTTAGAGACTATAGGAAAAATGTGCGGACGAGCTGGGTGGTTGCACCATGGTGAGATTAAAAAAATTGGTGCAGTGTCTGAGGTTATTAGTGACTATGAGGAGTTTCAATGAATACATTTACATTGCCAACAAAAAATTCTAATTTGGAATTTACAGGGGAACGTTTTGTGCCTGGTGTTACTGGGGAAATGGAATTAGAACATATTCATCGCTATTTATTTGCGGTGAATGCCTGTAAAGACAAACGGGTGCTTGATATCGCCAGCGGCGAAGGATTTGGCTCTTTTATTCTTGCCCAATGCGCCAAAACAGTGACGGGGGTTGATATAGACCAAGAAGCCGTAAAAAATGCTAATGATATCTATGGCTCTTCAAATCTGGAATTTCTCAAGGGCTCTTGTCAGAAGATACCCTTGGCAGATGCAACAGTCGACGTAGTCGTGAGCTTTGAAACATTAGAGCATATCGTAGAGCATGATGATTTTTTAAAGGAAATAAAACGTGTATTATGTCCAAATGGTGTGCTTATCATGTCTACGCCCGATACTGATATTTATAGCAATGGTCAACCAACTGAAAACCCCTATCACTTGAAAGAATTGACATTGGCCGAATATGAATCATTGATTAAAACCTACTTTAAAAACACACATATGTTTGGTCAAAAATGTTTTTCAGGTTGTGCCATTCAGAATATTGATCATTTATTTTCACAAAATCACTCTAAGCGTTCAAATATTTATTTTAATCCTGACGCAGAGAAAGTGAAAAAAGACCATAATCTTGAGAGAATCCCCTATATAGTAACCGTCGCGAGTGATAATCAAATTGAGGATAACCTATTAAATAATAATTTTTTTGTTTCAACCACGAGTGTTAATGACTTGTTGGCCATGCGAAAACAAATAGAGGAAGAAAAAAAGCAAATAGAAGAAATTAAAAAAATTGCAACAGACTCACTAAATCTTATACTAAACTCTTGGACCTGGAAAATTACCGCACCATTAAGATCAGTGAAGAAGTTTCTATTGAAAATCCGGAAAGGTACTTAGAAATGGCAATAAAAAAAACACTTCGCATGATTTACCACGCCTTCCCGCTGCCATATCAACAAAAAGTCAAATTGCGCAGGCATTTAACCCAGATTGTTACTTTTCCCCAACGAAAGATAAGCGAATACTTACAAAAGCGCATTCCCCAAGGTCCCCAATTTAAGCCCTTTAAAAAAATCAATTCATTACCAGATGTTATCATCTTTAGCGTGATAGATTGGACTTTTCGGACACAACGACCCCAGCATATTGCCAAAGCATTGGCAGAACAAGGCCATCGTGTTTTTTATATATCCAATAATTTTTCAAACCAATCACACCCTGGATTAAAAGCAGAACCGCTTTCTGAACATTTACCTTTATATTGGGTACGATTAGCATTAGAGGGCACTCCTGCAATTTATGGGGGTGAAATCTCTTCCCAAGGCTTAAAGCAATTGATTGATGGCTTAGGCGCATGTCTTCTGTGGGCAGAAACTCGCCAACTCATCGCAATAGTCCAGCATCCTTTTTGGAATGAACTTGCTTTTGCTTTACCATACTGTCAGGTTATCTATGATTGCATGGATCATCATGCAGGCTTCAATGAAACTTCATCGTTAGCATTGGAAAAAGAAAAGCAATTACTCAAAGACGTACATCTTGTAGTAACCAGCTCACAAGGGCTTTATGAAGAAGCAGTATTATCCAATCCATCTGTTGCCTTGGTCCGTAATGCAACAGATTATGATTTTTTCTCTGTTAAACCAGATATTATTTATACTGATAAAAAACAAAGAAAAATAATCGGCTATTATGGCGCTATCGCTGAATGGTTTGATGATAGTTTGGTTAATTCTGTTGCTAAAGCATTTCCCAAGCATCTTATTCTGCTGATAGGTAAAGATTCGGCAGGAGTCAAACAAAAACTAAAACACAATAAAAATATTATTTTTACCAGCGAAGTTGTTTATGAAAAATTACCCTATTATTTATATGCTTTTGATGTTTGCATCATCCCGTTTAAAGTGACACCCTTAACACTTGCAACGAATCCTGTTAAAGCATATGAATATCTGAGCGCGGGAAAGCCTGTTGTTTCTGTAGATTTACCTGAATTACATGAATTTTCAAATTTAATCAACCTTGCAAATACTGAGCAGGAATTTATTCAGCAGGTTAAAAATTCTCTGGAAGAAAACTCAGCTCAACAAATTGCTAAAAGACAAGAATTTGCTTCAAAGCAAACCTGGTCTTCTCGTGTAATGCATCTTCAAGATGAATTGGCTAAAATTAAAGAGCCCAAGATAAGCGTTATTATACTGACTTATAATAATCTGGATTTAACAAAATCTTGTCTTAACAGTATTGAAAAATATACAGATTATAAAAATATTGAAATTATTATTGTTGATAATGCCTCGACAGATGATACCCCTGATTTTCTGAAATCAAATTATCAATTTAAAGAAGGCTATAAGATTATTTTAAACACTCAAAACCTGGGTTTTTCGGCAGGCAATAATGTAGGCCTAAAAGCCGCAACTGGGGATTATCTGGTATTATTAAATAATGATACACGCGTCACGCCAGGATGGACACGAACAATGGTGAATCATTTTAGGCGTAATGCTAAATTGGGATTATTAGGTCCTGTGACAAATAATATTGGCAATGAGGCGAAGATTCCCACGCAGTATGAAAACCCTGACGAAATGTTTCCTGAGGTCACAGAGATTGTATTAAATAATATGGGGAAATTATTACCTATAAGAACAGTCGCATTTTTTTGTGTCATGATGTCACGTGAAGTATTTGAAAAAGTAGGATTATTAGATGAAAGCTTTGGTTTAGGCTTTTTTGAAGATGATGATTACTGCCGACGTGTTCAGCAGTTAGGATATGAAATTTTTTGTGCTGAAGATGTTTTTATACACCATCATTTATCCGCCTCTTTCAATAAAGTCAAAAACAAAGTGCGCCAAAAACTATTTGAAGACAATAAGAAAATTTACGAATCCAAATGGGGTGCCTGGCAATCTCATGAATATAGATGAAAATATGAGTAAAAAAACGATACTCTGCATTATAGGCACACGTCCTGAAGCCATTAAAATGGCGCCTGTTATTTGGGAACTTAAAAAAGAAAGCTGGGCTAATGTGCGAGTGCTAGCCACTGCACAGCACAGAGAAATGTTGGATCAAATGCTTGCGCTTTTTGATATTCAAGCAGATCTAGACTTGAATATCATGAAAGCGAATCAATCACTTTCTGAACTCACCTCCCGTCTCATCGAAAAAATGGATGGTGTTATTCAAGCAGAAAAACCAGATATGATTATTGCGCAAGG
>Ga0207080_1091_pt1 | contig 19779 bp, 16 predicted proteins | sample Alteio_BWMinHeat_58_FD_153532 | JGI IMG/M metagenome (GOLD analysis project Ga0207080, IMG submission 153532) | Enriched cells from forest soil in Barre Woods Harvard Forest LTER site, Petersham, Massachusetts, United States -... | ecosystem: Environmental > Terrestrial > Soil > Temperate forest >...
TTTCGTAAATCCAGCCCCGCCGGCAGTCTGCCTTCCCAAGTGGGTCCAGAGGCGTTTAAGGCGTGGAAACTGGTACCGAATTGTGGCAAGTTCGATTTGCAACCTCGCCTCGCGCGTCTTGGCACTTTGTGCAAAAATCTCAATAATCAGCTCTGCTCTATCAATAATTGGACGCTTAAAGAGCTCTTCTAGATTCCTCTGTTGATGCGGCGAAAGCTCATCATCACAGACAAGAAGATCGATCTTCTCCTCGTGGCATAAAGCGATCAGCTCATCGATTTTACCGCTGCCAAAAAAGGTGGCCGATTCCATCTTTTTTAAAGGGATTGCCATCTTCTGAATCGTCTCAAGACCATAAGTGTCACAAAGCCTCTCTAGCTCTTCGAGATTCTCTTCTGTCTCCTTTTTGGCCTCGCTCTTGAGATAGGCACCGACGAGGAGGGCGCGCTTTAAAATCGAAATACTCATAGTAAAATCCTCAATCCATCATAGCTCAAACCTACATCCGAAGGCAGTTTCTGACTTACGCTTTTATGCTCTATGTCATGGGCCAAGTGCATCAGCCACGTCTTTTTAGCACCAACGCTTCGCGCAAAGACAATTGCCTCATTAACACTCAAATGCGCTTCTGTCGCAACAAGGCGCGGGGCGCTCACAACAAGCGTTTGTACACCATCTAACGGGCGCATCAACGCTTCAAGTCCATCGCGCACATCAGAAATATAAGCAAAATTCTTATAGCGGAAACCTGTCACTTTCATCCCCATCTGCACATAGTGCATAGTCTGAAACTTCACCCCTTCAAAAAGAAGCTCTTCCTTGTCTATAATCTGAAAGAGAAACAATTTAGAGACAAGACCCTGGATCAAATAAGAGTTACGCTTGTGCAACTCATCAAATGTCTCCTGTGACAAAAGAATCGGCAACGGTTTTTTATGGGCAAAATAAAAAGCTCTCAGATCATCAAATCCAGCTGTATGATCAAAGTGGGCATGTGTGAGCACAAGTCCATCACATCCAGAAACTCCATACTGCAACATCTGAGCGCGAAAATCCGGCCCCACTTCAATCAGAAACCGCTTCCCCTCCACCTCTAATAATCCAGAGGGCCTGAGGCGCTTATTGTACGGATCTGCGGATGTGCACACAGAACAATGACAAGCAACAACAGGAATCCCCATCGCACCACCAGAACCGAGAAAAAAAAATGAGTCTTGCGTCATAGTGAAAGTTTAAAGAAAAACCGGGTTGTTGCAAAGCCTTTCTGCAAGATAAGCGTGATACAGAAGCCCTCTTGAGCCAAGACCTGTCACAGCCCAATGCTTTTTACCCACTTGTCCACAAAACGGAATGTATTGATCAGGCATAGCAACACGCACGGCAGCTCTACAGTCAACAACCTTCAGAGGACCCACAAGTGAGGAGAAGTGCGCAAGTTTTTGCTCCATCAGTTCACAGGCAAAAGCAAGATTTGGCTCTTCTGAGTCAAATCTCCTCTCGTAGGTGGCGCCAAGAATAAGCTGGCCTTGATTTTTCACCAAATAGCCTTTGGCAATTAAACTCTCCGCAAGGGGCCTATCTTCACAGATCAACACCTGTCCCTTGATCGTCCTTAACCCCAAAGAAGCAGACTCCGCAAAGCCAAGCGCTCCAGCTCCCGCTGCCACTATAATCTGATCATACTCGTCAAGCTCCTGAAGATCCTGCACCTCTTGCATACAAAACATGACACCGCGCGCAACAGAGGCACGCCGCAGCCCCTCTAAATATAAAGGCGCATCAATCGTCATCCCCAACAAAATCTTGCACCTCCCCTCTTGCATCAACACATCCCCATACTTGGCTGCATGGGCACGAAATATCGGCTCTTGCGCCTCCGTCAGAATCCGCACAATCGGCGACGAGTCAAAAACCGCTCTCCCAAGAGCGTCTTGTGCAAGCAAAAGTAATTTTTTTGTTGACGCAAGTCCCTCATCTGCCTTCCAACTGCGGCGCCCCTGTTCGCCGGGGTACGGATGCAAAAGCCCTGTGGCGATACGCGAAGCTCCACCCCCTTTCTCTAGGAGGGTGACCCGATGACGCTCTGAAAGATAATAGGCAAGGGATAGACCTGCAAGGCCTCCTCCCACAATAGCAATACGCATCCGTATAATATACACGTCACGAACTTTTAATCTTAGAAAATCCAGTTTTGCCGCTTCCCAATATTTAACAAATCTGTTACAAATTAAAGAGCGAAGGAGCGATTATGAACCCATTGAAAGAGACGCCCTACTCTTTCTAAAAAAAGCAGTTCGCGACACCCCCAATTACGTACAAATGGTCTGTTTTCATCTCGTTGCTAATGGGCATAACCACATTCATTCGAAAGAAGTTAAAGAGACTTTAAAAAGGATCGTGCGACAAAATGCCTACGCCTATCAGACCCTATTAAACTCACTTTCACCAATTCAGCAAAGAGTCCTGCGTTTAGCCGCAAAAGAAGAGAAGCAAATCTTCACAAAAGATTTTTTGAAAAAATACGAGATTCCAAGCGCACCCGCTCTTGCCTCTGCAATTAAAGCCCTCAAAACAAAAGGAATCCTCGATGAAGAGGGAACCGGAAGAGGAAGTGTGATTTTTGACGACCCTCTTTTTGCTATCTGGTTGCAGGACGCCTTTGAGATGTAAGACGGACTACAAACAGGTAACAGGATGTCCCATCCAATGGGCTCTGGTATGATTGTGAGCTACATCAAAAGATCTAATTTTTTCAGGGTGCAATCTCTCATAAGCTTTAATAACACTCAGGTCATAAACGAATTTAATTAAATCGCCAATCAAAAGAAGCGGACCTGCAATGATCATCATGACATACCGCACTCTCCAAAAAGCTGTATGATGGGGATGGTACTTGGTCACATCAGATATTGAGCTTGTTTCCAATACAATTGCCGTGAAAATCCCCATAAATATATTAAGTCCGGGAATATAACCAAGGACTTTAACAAGATTTGTATTGGAACGATAGCCTTCATTTTTAATGAGCTGAGCTTTGGGACATGTATCGTTATAGTAATTTCGTCCATCACGAGTATAAAGAAGTCTTGGTGGGTTCACGTCCCGCCATTGAGCAATGGCGACTTTTGATCTGCTTTCTGTTTCCCATCCGAGAGGCTCTCCTAAAAACAATCTGGCTGCCATAAACATCCTTTTTGTATAAAATGTTAATTATAAAACAAAAAAGCTTAAAAAGCTATCCAGAAGAAGCGCGAGCTTGTAGCGTTAGTTCAAATATCCTTTATTAATGCATCATATCATGCGGCATTAAGGTGTAGTCGAGGTTGTACATGATCCAGAGGGAGCCGGCAACAATGATTAGAAGGACAAGCGCCATAAACAAAAAGACAATGAGGTTCCAGCGCGGTTTTTGTTCGTGGCCCATGTGAAGGAAAAAAAAGAGCTGGACTAGGAGCTGGAAAATCGCAAGGCTGATCAGAGCAATCACAAGAACTGGACCATGGAGCCACTCTTCCACAACAAGCAGGTAAGCCGCGAAGGTCAGGACAATTGACCAGAAAAAGCCGATGACTGCCGTCTTAATTGAACCGTGATACTGCTCCATCTATGAGACTCCCATCAAGTAGACAATCGTAAAGATAAAAATCCAGACAATATCAAGAAAGTGCCAAAAAAGGCCAAAGCAGGTGAGGCGCCTCATACTGAGTGGCGTCACCCCGTGGCGCATTACGGGAACAAGTAGAACGATCATCCACAAAAGACCAATACTGATGTGCAGGCCGTGGGTTCCAACAAGGGTAAAAAAAGCCGAGAGAAAGGCGCTTCTCTCCCAGCTATTTCCTTCTTTAATAAAGTCGTGAAACTCGTGCAGCTCCATGCCCAAGAAGAGAGCTCCGAGCAAAAATGTGGCGACAAACCAGAAAAAGAGCTGCTTTTTTTGGTTAAGGGAAGCTGCCCTTGTTGCAAGGCCGCAGGTAAAGCTGCTCGTTAAAAGCGCTAAGGTCTCCACAAGGACAAAGGGCATACTAAAAAGCTCTTTGGATGTTGGCCCCCCATGTGTGCTGTTGTGTAAGACCATATAGGTGGCAAAAAGAGAGCCGAATAAGAGGCAGTCTGTCATCAGATAGACCCAGAAGCCAAAGATCGTCAGGGAATCAGCTTCTGCATGAGGATCGTGTCTCATTTGAGCCTCGCCGCTTCAATTTTTTCAATTTCTTTAACCGAGACATAGTATGTTGTATCGTGATCTGCCAGGCGAATAATTAAACAGGCTAAAATCCCAACGACTCCAACAATCGCAAGCCAGAACATGTACCAGATCAGACCAAAACCGACACAAAAGGCAAAGAGCGCGATATAAAGACCCATGGCCGTATCTTTTGGCATGTGAATCGGCGCGTACTGCAGCGGTTTTTGTGTCTTTCTCTCTTTCATCGCCCAGAAAGCATCGCGCCCATATACCTCAGGAGTGACTGGCCAGTTGTAAAAGGGAGGTGGTGACGGCGTGGCCCACTCAAGAGTTCTTCCGTTCCAGGCATCACCGGTTAGGTCGGCATTTTTTTTACGATCTCTGAAACTGACAAGGAGTTGTAAAATTTGGAAAGACATTCCGATGATAATAAAGACGATACCAGATAGAGCGACAAGAAATAAAGGCTGCCAACCCGTTTCGGCATCATAATGATCTAGGCGCCGTGTTGCTCCCATCAGTCCCAAGACATAGAGAGGCATAAAGGCGAGCATAAAGCCTAGCATCCAGCAGTAATAGGCGTACCTGCCGAGCCGCTCATCGAGTTTAAAGCCAGAAAATTTGGGGAACCAGTAAGAGAAACCGCAAAAAAAGCCAAAGACAACGCCACCAATCACCATCGAATGAAAGTGGGCGATGAGATAGAGGCTATTGTGCACTTGAAAGTCAACAGGCGCAATCGACATCATGACACCCGTCATCCCACCTGTTACAAAAACAATCACAAAGCCAAGAAACCAGAGAAGCGGCGTCTCAAAGCGGACGCGTCCTTCGTACATCGTAAAGAGCCAATTGAAGATTTTTGCCCCGGTTGGAACCGCAATCAGCATCGTCATAATGCCAAAAAAGGCATTCACGGAGGCGCCAGCTCCCATCGTAAAAAAGTGGTGGAGCCAGACGACAAAAGAGAGAAAAACAATCGCAATGATCGCCCAGACCATCGATGCGTAACCAAAAAGGCGTTTTCTTGAGAAGATCGGCACCACCTCAGAGAAGATGCCAAAAGCCGGCAAGATCAGAATATAGACCTCAGGGTGTCCCCACGCCCAGATTAAGTTAATATACATCATCGGATTGCCGCCACCGGTCAATGTAAAAAAATGGGTGCCGATCAATCGATCAAGTGTCAGCATAGCAAGTGTTGCAGTGAGTATTGGGAAGGCAAAGACGACAAGAATCATCGCGCCAAGGGAGGCCCAGACAAAGACGGGCATCCGCATCAAAGTCATGCCAGGACAGCGCATCTTAAAAATTGTCACCAAAAAATTAACACCTGAAAGAAGGCTTCCAATCCCGGCAATCTGCACACTCCAGATCCAGTAGTCAACACCGACGCCTGGGTTATACTGCAGTCCTGAAAGTGGAGGATAGGCGACCCAGCCGGCTGCTGAAAATTCTCCGACAAGGAGCGATAAGTTCACAAGAAATGCACCGACAACAAAGAGATAAAAACTCAAAGAATTCAAAAAGGGAAAAGCGACATCGCGCGCGCCAATCTGCATCGGCATAATCAAATTCACAACACCGAAAAGAATCCCCATCCCGACAAAAAAGATCATTGTCGTCCCGTGCGCTGTAAAGACCTGCTGAAAATGGTCCGATGTCAAGTAGCCGTGCGATGCTCCAACTGAAAAAGCTTGTTGTGCGCGCATCATCCCCGCATCAAAAAGACCCTTGAAGAGCATAATAAATGAGACAAAAATGTACATGAGCCCAATTTTTTTCGGATCAAGTGAGATCACCCACTCTCTCCAGAACCTACCCCAAACGCGAAAATAGGTGAGAAGACCAATTGCTAAAAGAACGGCAAAGATCATGGAGTAATTGGCGCCCATCTCAATAGCATCGTGCTTAAAAGCATCAAGTGTTAGTCTTCCAAACATCTTAAAGCCTCTCCTTGGGCATATATTGCATCAAAATCTTTTCAAATAGTCTCTCATCTTCTAAAGAGTAGTAGACAGGACGCGTCTCATCATTTGGCTCGGCAATCTTGTGATAATTGTCCATATTTAATGGTTGTGCTTTAGAGCGGATTAAAGAGGCCCAACTTTCAAAATCGTGTTCTGAACTAGAAACAGCAGTAAACCACATATTGGAAAAACCAGAACCACTCAAATTAGCAGAGGAGCCGCGAAAAGTCCCAGTCTCATCTGCCATGAGATGGAGCTCTGAGCGCATCCCTGCCATCGCATAGATCTGTCCTCCCAGCTGGGGGATCCAGAACGAGTTCATCGGCGCATCGGCCGTAATTTCAAAATCAAGGGGCCTCTTTTCGGGAAACTGAACCCAGTTAATTGTTGCGATTTTTTCTTCCGGGTAGATGAAAAGCCAGCGCCATTGAAGCGCGACAACCTGAATTTTCACAGGTTTTGATTCTGAGTGAATCGGAAGAAATGGATCCAAATCATAACAAGCTCTCCAGGTAAAAATACTGAGTACGATAACAATTATAAACGGAACACCCCACCAGATCGCTTCAATCACGATATTCTGATCCCAGTCTGGGGCATGCGTCGCTTTTTCATTACTTTCGCGGTATTTCCACGCATAAAAAAATGTCAAAAAAAGAGCGGGGACAACAACAATCAGCATCAACCATGTTGCATCAAGCAAGAGCTGTTTCTGTTTTTCGGCGATGATTCCTTTTGGGGTTAAGATGGCAATCCCTGTATTTTCTAAAAAGACAACAAGGAGCGCAAGTAGCCCAATAACCAAAATTGCGAGCATGAAAAAAAAACAGAATTTATATTTCTTCATAATCTTCTGTATACAGATGCAAGAGCGCCTTGTCTACAATAAAAAAGTTGACACTCTAAGAATAAATCCTCAGACTGGTCCTTTCAAACAGGGTAGAAATATGAGCAAAAAACATCTGATTCTGACAAAACCGGGAATTATCTTAGGCAACCTCATCACAACGGGTGCAGGCTTTGCACTTGCATCAAAGGGAGATCCTGACTACAGACTGTTGTTGCTGACGCTTCTTGGGCTCTCCCTCATCATTGCAGCAGCTTGTGTTTGCAACAACTATATCGATCGGGCGGCTGATCAGAAGATGGAACGGACAAAAAATCGCCCTCTTGTCACAGGGACCATTTCGACACCAAATGCTCTCTGTTTTGCAGCTCTCTTACTCCTTTCTGGGAGCTTTATTCTCTTTCACTATACAAATCTTCTTGCTCTATACATCGCGCTATTTGGCTTTTTTGTCTATGTGGTCATCTACAGCTTCTACAAATACCACTCAAGCCATGCAACAGCTATTGGAAGTATCGCAGGGGCAACCCCTCCTCTTGTCGGCTATGCAGCCCTTGCTGGAACAATTGATCCCCCAGCACTTCTCCTCTACTCGATCCTTGTACTGTGGCAAATGCCCCACTTTTACGCTATTGCAGTTTATCGACTCAAAGAATATGCAGCGGCTTCAATCCCGGTACTTCCCCTGGAAAAAGGAATGGCAACAACAAAGATCCAGATGCTCATCTATACTATAGCCTTCTGTATCGTAGCGGCGCTCCCCGCCTACTACGGTTATGCAGGGACCATCTACTTCTGTGTCACAGCTCTTGTCAGCCTCTTTTGGCTCTACACTTCTCTCAAAGGCTTTACAGCAAAAAACGAGACACTCTGGGCCAGAAAAATGTTCTTTGTCTCACTCTTTGTGATCACAGCGCTCTGCATCACCCTCTCTTTTGATCAATTCCGCGCTTTATAGAGATATTTGGGACGATAGATCGGCACGCCTTTGCCTCCACGCGCCTCTAACCGTTCATAGACAATCTGTATGGCAATACCAACGGATCTAGCCATGCCAAACAGAAGGGTGTAGTACTCTGGATAAGGAAATCCTGCCGCTGTAAGTAGAGTTCCTGAAATCGCATCGACATTCGGATAGGGGCTTGTGATCTTTGGATTTTCCTTAAGAACACGCGTCCCTGCATCCCGCAGTAACAAAGCAGTTGAGACAAGCGGATGGTCTTTATAATGTTTTTTTACGTAGTCATACTGAACTGTCGCGCGAGGATCTTCAACACGCAATACAGCATGGCCAAAACCGAAAACGAGCTGAGAAGAGGCAAGACGATGACGAATCAGCTCTTCCACTTGCACAGCCGTTGCATGGGGCCCGAGTTCTTTTAAAACAAGCTCTACAAATTCAAGACAATCTTGGTTTGCACGGCCGTGGCGCGGTCCCGCAAGCGCGCACATCGCAGACGCTATAGAGCCATACATATCTTCAAGGCCGGAGGCGACAGCTTTACCCACAAATGTCGACAAATTCCCTCCACCATGATCAAAATGGAGCACATTAAAGAGCTTGAAAACAGCTGTTAGCTCATCTTCATCTTTATTCGGGACGCGGAGCATATGGGTGAAATTTTCCATGTAGCCAAGATCCTCTCTCGGCTCTTCTGTTTTACCCCAACCGGCATGATGGTTGATTAAAGTTGCAGTTAGGTGAGGGAGTTTGGCGATCAGATTCAAACAATCTTCCCGATAATCTTTTCTTCCCTCAAACATCCCAAGAATTAAAATTGCAGCAGGAAAGAGCTCCATCGGATGACCAGATCTTGGAAGCTTGAGAATGTGATTGATCGCCTCCTCGCTACAGCAGCTGCGCAACTTAAGAGAGTGAAAAAATTGAGCACGCTCCTCTACACTCCCCTCTTTTCCATAGTAGAGTAGAAAGATCACGTCTTCAGGAGAATGTAAAGAGAGCTCCGCTACGGGTTTGCCCACATAAAAAAGTCCCTTTTGCGGATCAACATGGGAGGTTGTACAATAGCCTATGGGGAAGCCGCGCAGCCCTGTCTCCAAAAGATCACGACTAATTTCAAATAAAAGCTCTTCCATTATTTTACCCCAATTGGTCTCGTTCTTCAATAAGTTCTTTTTCACTTAATTTGATCTTTTTGTGCAATACGGGGTTTATCGGGATGCCGGCTACAATCTCTACCTTCCCACTGACATTTGTGCGACAAGGAAAAGAAAAAATAAGCCCCTCTTCTACCCCATACGGATTGCCATTGGAGAGCCTGCCAACAGAATAGAGCTCTCCCTCTTTTGTCTGATACGCAATCGAACGCATACTCTCTATTGCCGCGTGAGCTGCCGACGCAGCAGAAGATTTTCCACGTGCCGCAATAATTGCTGCCCCCCGCTCCTGCACCTCTTTCATAAATCGATTTTCCAACCACTCGGCATCCTGAATCACCTGGATTACTTGCTGCCCATCAATCTGCGCATTCCAGTAGTCGGGAACTTGTGTTGCAGAGTGGTTACCCCAGATGATCATCTGATTCACAGCACTAACCGGCCTACCGGATTTTTCTGCAAGAAGCGCAACCGCACGATTCTGATCAAGCCGTGTCATCGCAAAAAACCTATCTGGATTGACACGCTTTGCATACCTCTGCGCAATTAAACAGTTGCTATTGCACGGATTGCCGACGACAAGAACTGTCACGTCTTCTGAAGCAACACGATCTAAAGCTTGTCCCTGTTCAATAAAAATCTTACCATTTTCAACAAGCAGATCCTTGCGCTCCATTCCAGGCCCCCGTGGCTTTGCTCCGATCAAAAAAGCATACTCTACCCCTTCAAAAAGAGTGTAGGGATCTGATCCAATCTTCACCTCGTGCAGTAGCGGGAAAGCACAATCCTTTAATTCCATCAAGACCCCCTTTAAGGGAGCCACCATCGACTCAACTTCGAGAATATTCAGCGCAATTGGCACATCTTTACCAAACAGGTCACCGGCACATAACCGAAATAAAATGCTATAGGCAATGTGACCTACTCCCCCTGTTATCGCAATACGCTTAATTTTATGCATTTAGAACTCCAGATTTTACCTTTGAATATAAAGGAGAGAATCAATTACACTCTTTGTGATGGGATTTGTACTTGTTATTTTAATGTATGCCCTCTGGTCTAGCGTTTTTTCTCTTGGAAAGATCGCCCTCCAGCACTCTCCACCTATTTTTTTAACCGGCGCCCGCATGACCCTCGCCGGACTTATCCTCACAGCTTACCTCTTTTTACGCAAGCGAGGCTCATTTAATCTCAACAAAAAGCAACTTCTCTCTTTAGGCCTTCTCTCAATTTTTAGTATCTACTTAACAAATATTTTAGAATTCTGGGGGCTACAGTATCTGACTGCGGCAAAAACCTGCTTTATCTACAGCCTCTCTCCTCTATTTGCCGCTTTTTTCTCCTATTTGCACTTCGGGGAGAAGATGACACCTCGCAAATGGATTGGCCTTTCCATCGGCTTTCTTGGGATCTTACCTGTTTTGCTCACCCAAAATGGAGCAGAAGAACTCTTGAGTCTCTCTAGTTTCCTCTCCTGGCCAACAGTTGCGATTATGGGCGCCGCTCTCTCCTCCGTCTACGGGTGGGTCCTATTACGCCTACTTGTTAAAAACGAGACAATATCCCCCTTAATGGCCAATGGAAGCAGCATGCTAATTGGCGGGGTCATCGCCTTTATCCACTCTTTTTTTGTCGACAACTGGTCTTCTATGTCTCTTACAATCGATCAGGTTACGCCTCTTTTACAAGCTCTACTCTTGATGACACTTGTCTCCAACATCATCTGCTACAACTTGTACGGCATGATGCTCAAGCGATTTACAGCAACCTTTCTCTCTTTTGCAGGGCTCCTCAGCCCCATTTTTGCTTCCATGAACGCCTGGATCTTCCTCGGTGAGAAGCCAGACCCTCTCATCTTCCTTTCGACAGGAGTTGTTCTTGTCGGCCTTGGAATCGTCTATTCAAGCGAACTCAAAACAATCGTTATCGCAAAGCCGGCTACACAAGAGCTCTAGTGGTGATGGCCTCCTCCGCCATGATGTCCTCCACCGTGGTGCCCACCGCCGCCATGATGGCCTCCGCCACCGTGGTGCCCACCGCCATGATGGCCTCCGCCACCGTGGTGCCCACCGCCATGATGGCCTCCGTGTCGATAACCTCGATAGTAATGATACCTTTGCCAAAATAAAAAGTCTGTCTCTGCACCAAACCAGAAACCGTAATACCAGCCGGGTCCTACCCAGATCACAGGTTGTAGAATGGGGCCCCGAGTATTAGTATCAGCTTGATTGGAGTCTTGTTGATTTTGCCCTGTACCATCTGACCAGTAGTTATTTGTTGTCGAGCAGCCTGTAATTAAAAGAACTGCTACACATAGTCCATATATTTTTTTCATATTGCTCCTTATTTAATGGTGTCCACCGCCACCGTGTCCACCGCCAGCGCCGCCACCATGTCCTCCATGACCTCTAACATGCCCGTCTTGAGGATAATGGTGATGGCCTTGATTATTTCCATGATAATTAGAGTGGCGATGTCCGTTGTAGTATCGATTGTTATTCCAACCATTAAAATCAACCTCATCATCAAACCAGAAACCGTAATACCAACCAGGTCCTGTCCAGAGCACCACGCCATCATCCCCATCATAATCATAATCATCAGTATCGTCATACCCTTGCTCTGCCTCAATCTCTCCCATATCGTCTGGCACTTGAGGATCAACTGGCGCTTCAATACCGATACCCACAGAAGCGCTCTCTTCTGCCATCAAAAGAGCGGTTAGCGAAAAACAGAATACATAGATCCAGCCACTTTTCATAGATTCGTCCCTTTGTTAAATTAATTTCTTGATATAAGATCCACGATTTCTGCACAAACGATTTTATTGTAGAAAAAAATGTACCGAGAAAAATTTTATCGATATAAGTTGAGCTATACCCAACGTGATTCAAAATGTTGGGTATAAGAGGTTTTTTTAAGATGCGTAGCCTACCCAGCATAACCTATTTTATTTGTATAACAGAGCTCCTCTATGCAACCCCGATTGGAATTATTGGGGGACGTGGTGGCACAGGGATAGAGCCTCCCTATGGAGCTCTTGTGGAACAGAACGAAACTCTGACAACTCTTTCCGGTGGGAGTCCGCCCACTAGTACTAATATCAATATCATTAGCGTTGCGATCAATGATGCAGGGACAGGACTCATCGGTGGAATTCGAAGCTCGGGGAATCCTGCCTACGCAGCAGTTGTCGCGCCAAATGGAACACGCACTCCTCTCTCTGGAGGTTCTTTTCCTAGTATCTCAGGAGCCATCTCTGCTGTTGCAATAAATCAAACAGGAGCCGGTGTCATTGGAGGATCAAATTCTACTGGGACATCCTCTGCATATGCAGCACTTTTTGCATCCAATACGATTCACTTGGTCGATCTCTCTAATGTCGACTTTCCTTATCCCAACGGAGCGATTGATTCTGTTGCGATCAATAATGGGGGATCCGGTCTCATTGGAGGCCAAAAAGGAAAGACAGCCTATGCCGCCTATTTCAATTCACACAGCATCCTAACGACGCTTGCAGGAGCAGGTTTTCCAGTCGGTAACGGAAAAATTACAAGTGTAGCAATTAATAGCTCGGGAAATGGAATCATTGGAGGGGCAAATGGAGTTGCCCCCTACGTCTCATTTGTTGCTGCAAATGGTCATCTAACAACTATTTCCGGCCCTAGCATTCCCTCAATGGTGGAGGTTACGAGTGTCGCAATTAATGATGCAGGTAACGGAATCTTCGGTGGAGGATCATCTGTAGGTCCAAGCTTTGCTATCCTTGTCGCTTCAAATAGTGCGCTCACGCCTCTTTCTAGCCCTCGGCTTAGCTCTATCTCCATCATTAATAGTGTTGCCATCAATAAAAGTGGTACCTCCATCATCGGTGGACAAAATGCATTCACCCCGACCTTAGCCTATGCAGCTCTTTTTGCACCAAATGGGACATTAATCCAAGAACTCTCCGGAGCTCAATTCCCAAACCTTGGAGATATCCAAAGCGTTGCAATCAATGATGCAGGTGTTGGACTCATTGGCGGACAAGACAATTCAACTGGAGGTGCCTATGCAGCACTTATCGCTCCAAATGGAACATTAACTCTTCTCTCTAACGACACATTCCCTTCTCTATCAGGAAAAATTCTCAGTGTCGCCTTAAACAATAATCCCATCCTCATCCCTTCACCCTTGAGGATCACACCTGCATCTATCTTCTCTGTTCAAGGAACGATGAACACGCAGCTTGCAGCGACATACGCCTTTACAACACACCTCACAACAAGCTTAAGCGCCCCCTACAGAGAAATCGACCCAGATTGCACTCCCCTCTTCTACGACTGCACTCCAGATTGTTGCTTATGGGCAGCCCCCTTTGGAGCCCATATTCAACAAAAAAGTAGTGGGGCAAACCCCCCATCCCGCAATGATATTGCAGGCGCCCTCCTCGGACTTGACTACTACAGATCAGATCTTCTCCTCACCGGAGGTCTTGGCTATAGCTATAACAACATTCATTTTAAAGAGGGGAAGAATCGCGAGTATCTCCAAGAAGAAATCTTCTTCCTCTCTGCAACCTATCAACAGAAACACTTCTGGATCAACGAAACACTCTTCGCTGGCCCCTATCAACTTTACAATAAGCGCTACACCTTATCCGCCATCCGATCGACCGCCCATACCCATGGCTGGCTCATCTCTCCTCACATTGAAATCGCAACTCCCTTCTCCATTTATCAAAAGCGGATTCTCTCTATTGAACCATTTGTCTCATGTGACTATCTCAATAATTGGCAACACGGTTTTAGAGAAAAAGGAAGCTCCGGCCTAAATCTCATCATGCCACGACTTTATACCTCACTCCTATGCGGTGAAGCTGGCTTTCGTTTTTATGAAGAGCTCTCTTATTTCTGGGGGGTCATCCTACTTGAAGAGAAGATCAGTTATGTCACTCAGAAACCGTTTCATGTAAAACCTGTCACAACAGCCTTTGTCGCCTCACCCTCGAGCTTTCCAATCGCAATTGGAAGTAGTAAAACAGAGAATATGGGAAGCTTCTCACTCAATGTCTCCTTCATCCCCAATAACTCTCTGTATCCTTACTGTACAATAGACCTGTCTAAAGAATCAGGTTCTTCCTACCGTGCCTACCTTGTCAGCTTAGAAATTGGAAAAAACTTTTAGGAGCTCACCTTATGACGATCTTGCATAGGTGCTGCTACAATAAGACTGCACAGACAAAGTGTAAAACAAAAAATCCATTTTTTCATAATAAATCCTCTAATAAAAAAGGCCTTAGAAGCTTTGAGCTACTAAGGCCTTGAGAAAAAATACTTGGCGGCGACCTACTCTCCCATACTCTTGAGTATAGTACCATCGGCGAGGAAGGGCTTGACTTCTGAGTTCGGGATGGGATCAGGTATTCCCCCTTCTCTATAGCCACCAAGAAAAGCCTTTGAGTAAGTTAGAAGTGATACTTTCACTGATCTAAAATGGCGCTTGAGGTCTCTTCCTCTTCACACTCATTAGATTAAATTCGCGCGTCACACTTTTAGAAGCATTTCATCATCATTGACTCAACTCTTAAACTTAAGAGCTGGGCCGATAATGAAAAGAAAAAAAAGTGATCAAGCCGATGGACCTATTAGTATTGGTTAGCTCAACACATTACTGTGCTTACACACCCAACCTATCAACCCTGTAGTCTTCAGGGGGTCTCATGGGGATACTTTATCTTGAAGGAGGCTTGGCGTTTAGATGCTTTCAACGCTTATCCTTTCCGAACATAGCTACCCGGCTATGCACTTGGCAGTACAACCGGCACACCATTGGTTCGTCCACTTCGGTCCTCTCGTACTAGAAGCAGCTCTTCTCAAGTATCCTACGCCCACAACAGATAGGGACCAAACTGTCTCACGACGTTTTGAACCCAACTCGCGTACCGCTTTAATTGGCGAACAGCCAAACCCTTGGGACCTTCTCCAGCCCCAGGATGCGATGAGTCGACATCGAGGTGCCAAACCGCCACGTCGATATGAACTCTTGGTGGCGATAAGCCTGTTATCCCCGGAGTACCTTTTATCCGTTAAGCGACGGCGATTCCACTTTCTACCGCCGGATCACTAAGCCCTACTTTCGTATCTGCTCGACTTGCCGGTCTCGCAGTTAACTTACCTTATACCTTTACGCTCTACTCATGATTGCCAACCACGATGAGGTAAGCTTTGGACTCCTCCGTTACTCTTTAGGAGGATACCGCCCCAGTCAAACTGCCCGTCTGACATTGTCCGAATCCCGGATTCACGGGACTTCGTTAGATTTCCGACTCCCCAAGACTGGTATTTCAACGTTGACTCCAGCGATCCTAACGAACCGCCTTCAATGTCTCCCAGTTATCCTACACATGGAAAGTCAGAAGCCAATATCAGAGTACAGTAAAGGTTCACGGGGTCTTTCCGTCTTGTTGCGGGTAAACGGCATCTTCACCGCTACTACAATTTCACCGAGTCTCCCGTTGAGACAGTGCCCAGATCGTTAGGCCATTCGTGCAGGTCGGAACTTACCCGACAAGGAATTTCGCTACCTTAGGACCGTTATAGTTACGGCCGCCATTCACCAGGGCTTAAATTCAATGCGTTGCTCTTGCGAACTAACATCTCCTTTTGACCTTTTGGCATTGGGCAGGCTTCACACCATATACTGCGTCTTAGACGACTTTGCATAGTGCTGTGTTTTTGTTAAACAGTCGCCTGGGCCATTTCTCTTCGGCCGCATCTCGCTTTTACCGCGAAGGTAATCACGAGTTGCGGCTCCTCTTCTCCCGAAGTTACGAGGATAATTTGCAGAGTTCCTTAACGAGAGTTATCTCGCGCGCCTGAGAATATTCTTCACACCCACCTGTGTCGGTTTTGGTACGGTCACCATCGTTAACTAGAGGCTATTTCTTGGAAGTGTCGCGCTACGCCATCGGTTCCCCCGAAGGTTCCCCTTGTCCTCTACCTGGCCATCTGCTAGCGGGTTTACCTACTAGCTAACCTCATAGAGAAACGGACATATCCAACAGTCCGCACGCTTAACTTACTTCGTCACCCCGTCGTCTTAATATCTTAGGTGGCGCAGGAATATTTAACCTGCTTCCCATCATCTACGCTTTTCAGCCTTGACTTAGGGTCCGGCTAACCCAGGGAAGACGAGCTTGACCCTGGAAACCTTAGGTTTTCGGCGAGGAAGATTTTCACTTCCTTTATCGTTTACTCATGCCATGCATTCTCACTAGTACGCGCTCCAATGCTCCTTACGGTACATCTTCATCGCCCGTACTACGCTCTCCTACCGCGCAACTCTTATTCAGAGTTGCACCCGTGATTTCGGCTCTGTGCTTTAGTCCCGTCTATTATCGGCGCAAAGTCTCTCGATTGGTGAGCTGTTACGCACTCTTTAAATGATGGCTGCCTCTAAGCCAACATCCCAACTGTCTTTGAAACTTCACTTCCTTACTCACTTAGCACAGAATTAGGGGCCTTAATCGACGATCTGGGCTGTTCCCCTTTTGACTATGAAGCTTATCCCCCACAGTCTATCTCCCGGTCGCACTTCTGGTATTCGGAGTTTGGTTCCCTTTGGTAGGGCTGTCGCCCCCCTTGTGGATCCAGTGCTCTACCCCCAAAAGCTATTATGCCGAGGTTAACCCTAAAGTTATTTCGGAGAGAACAAGATATCTCCAAGTTTGATTGGCCTTTCACCCCTATCCACAACTCATCCAAGGCTTTTTCAACAGACACTAGTTCGGACCTCCACAAGGTTTTACCCCTGCTTCATCCTGGTCATGGATAGATCACTTGGTTTCGTGTCTACACTGAATGACTAAAATCGCGCTATTCACACTCGGTTTCCCTACGGCTCCGGAACGCATGTTCCTTAACCTTGCCATTCAGCGTAACTCGCTGGCTCATCATGCAAAAGGCACGCCATCAGCCATTTCCCTAAAAGGGATATAGGCCTCTGACCGTTTGTAAGCTGCTGGTTTCAGGTTCTATTTCACTCCCCTAACAGGGGTTCTTTTCGCCTTTCCCTCGCGGTACTGGTTCACTATCGGTCATCGATGAGTATTTAGCCTTGGAGGGTGGTCCCCCCAGATTCAAACCGGGTTTCACGTGTCCGGTTCTACTCAGGAACCCATCTCATAAAAAAGCAATTTCGCGTACGGGGCTATCACCCTGTTTCGCCGAGCTTCCCAGCTCGTTCTGCTATTGCGTTTTCATTAAATGACGGGCCCTACAACCCCAGAAATAAAATCTCTGGTTTGGGCTCTTCCCACTTCGCTCGCCGCTACTATGGGAATCTCTTCTAGATTTCTTTTCCTCTGCCTACTGAGATGTGTCACTTCGGCAGGTCTCGCTTCTCAACCCTATGTATTCAGGTTGAGATAATAGAATATTACTTCTATTGGGTTTCCCCATTCGGAATTCTCCGGATCAACACTTCTTTCCAATTCCCCGGAGCTTATCGCAGGTTAGCACGTCCTTCTTCGCCTCTCGATGCCAAGGCATCCACCAACAGCCCTTTAAAGCTTGACCACATAATGTTTTATGTGCGCTTCCTTAAGCTTACATTCGCTTACTTAACCTAATATTTTTAATGTGAAGATTATTTCTCCTCAAACGCCATCTTCTATCAGTGAAAATGTGTACAAACTTTCGTTTGTTACCATTTGAAAATACTTTGAATCTTACGCTCGACTTTGCAATTTTTGAGCCCGCCAGCCTCGTCTGTTTGCTCTTGGTCGTTTGGCCATAGGCCAAACTTACTGTTTATTTTCTCAAAAGGAGTTTTTTAACTCCTCCCCAAGACAATAAACAGTACCGAAAACAAACATCTCGAGGCCTTCGGTCACAAAAATTACAAAACCGAGCTTTCTATATTCTTTTTCTTCTAACTTACTCTCGACTTTCAAGATAACAACTCTGCTTTGACAACAGAAAAGAAGTGATGTGATGAATAAGAAGCTTGCTCAACCTAAGAAAAGAACCGAAGTTCTTTTTCTTTGTCCTTTATAAGGAGGTGATCCAGCCCCACCTTCCGGTAGGGCTACCTTGTTACGACTTCATCCCAGTCATCGGCCTCACCTTAGGCACCTCTCCCCTTGCGGTTAAGTCAGTGACTTCGGGTAAAACCAACTCCCATGATGTGACGGGCGGTGTGTACAAGGCCCGGGAACGTATTCACGGCGTTGTTGCTGACACGCCATTACTAGCAATTCCAACTTCATGTGGTCGAGTTGCAGACCACAATCTGAACTGAGATCGGCTTTAGGGATTTGCTCCACCTTGCGGTCTTGCTGCCTTCTGTGCCGACCATTGTAGCACGTGTGTAGCCCCAGACATAAAGGCCATGCGGACTTGACGTCATCCTCACCTTCCTCCCAGTTAACCTGGGCAGTCTCATTAGAGTCCCCACCTCGCGTGTTGGCAACTAATGATAAGGGTTGCGCTCGTTGCGGGACTTAACCCAACACCTCACGGCACGAGCTGACGACAGCCATGCAGCACCTACACAGCAGCCCTTGCGGGAATAACCATCTCTGGTTACGTCTCCTGTATTTCAAACCTGGGTAAGGTTCTTCGCGTTGCATCGAATTAAACCACATGCTCCACTGCTTGTGCGGGCCCCCGTCAATTCTTTTGAGTTTCACCCTTGCGAGCGTACTCCTCAGGCGGTATACTTAACGCGTTAGCTCCGACACAGCCGGGGTTGAGCCCAGCTACATCAAGTATACATGGTTTACGGCAAGGACTACCAGGGTATCTAATCCTGTTTGATCCCCTTGCTTTCGCGCCTCAGCGTCAGGAATAAGATAGAAAACCGCCTTCGCCACCGGTGTTCTTCCACATATCTACGCATTTCACCGCTACTTGTGGAATTCCATTTTCTCCTCCTACCCTCTAGAAAAACAGTCTCAAATGCAGCACCGAAGTTGAGCCCCGGTATTTCACATCTGACTTGATTTTCCGCCTACGCGCCCTTTACGCCCAATAATTCCGATTAATGCTTGCACCCTCCGTATTACCGCAGCTGCTGGCACGGAGTTAGCCGGTGCTTCTTTACTTGGTACCCTCAAATCAAATCGTTATTCACGACTCTCTCTTGTTCCCATGCGAAAGATCTTTACAACCCGAAGGCCTTCATCGATCACACGGCGTCGCTCCGTCAGGCTTTCGCCCATTGCGAAAGATCCTCGACTGCAGCCTCCCGTAGGAGTCTGGGCAGTATCTCAGTCCCAATGTTGGCGGTCAATCTCTCAATCCGCCTAGACGTCTTAGCCTTGGTGCGCCATTACCACACCAACTAGCTGATATCCCATGAACCTCTCTTTAACCGCAAGGCCGTTTTCACGGTCCCCCACTTTGATGATCTAAAGATCCCTCTAAATCACCGCATTCGGTATTAGCGGCCGTTTCCAGCCGTTATCCCCAGGTTAAAGGCAAGTTATTCATGTATTACTAACCCTTCCGCCACTAAGCCACAAGTTACCCTATAGCTTCGTTCGACTTGCATGCCTCATCCACGCCGTCAGCATTCAATCTGAACCAAGATCAAATTCTCAAAAAATAATTTTTGACAATCTGATTTGTTATATTAATCAAATTTTAGGTGTGTAAACTGATTTCTCAATT
>Ga0207080_1092_pt1 | contig 19762 bp, 23 predicted proteins | sample Alteio_BWMinHeat_58_FD_153532 | JGI IMG/M metagenome (GOLD analysis project Ga0207080, IMG submission 153532) | Enriched cells from forest soil in Barre Woods Harvard Forest LTER site, Petersham, Massachusetts, United States -... | ecosystem: Environmental > Terrestrial > Soil > Temperate forest >...
TAGCTTTTTAAGCAGTCGGTATTTGAGCCAGGTGTGTCGCGATATCATGCGCGCAATTTCCCATCCTTCGCGGCCATCCAGGAAACCTAAAAATACGATGTAATTTTTTATAAAGTGAAATGCAGGGGCCAGGTAAAGTTTAGTAAATGTGGCTTTTTTGCCGCTTATGAAATATTTTTCGGCATTAAGCCTTGCATAATGAACGGTTTTAAGGTAGCATTCGCTGCTGTCCTTTACCGAATAGTGATGCAGGTACCCCTGCAGTTTTTTTATCCGGATAACGGGATGCAGAATTAAGGTTTCGTGTACCGGCGGCTCCGACCATCTGACCAGCTTACGATTAAACAAGCGGATATGATGGTCGCGGCCCCACGCACCGAAAAGAATAGGTTTTTGGCCATAATAAGACATGAACTTGATATCGTATGCTATTTCGGGATTACCCAAATCCATTTTATGAAGCGCCCGAATCAGCTCTTCGTCCGGTACTTCGTCGGCGTCGATACTTAATATCCAGTCGTGCCGTGCATATCCGAGGCCTTTGTTTTTGTTGGCGCCATAACCGTCCCAATGTTCGTGGTAAACACGGCACCCAAGGCTCCGGGCAATGAAGGGGGTGCCATCGGTACTGTCATTATCAACAATAATAATATCATCGCTGATTTGTTTTGAAGCTTTTATACAAGCAGCAATGGCTTCGGATTCATTTTTTGTGATGATAACAACAGAAATCGGGGTCATTTAAATCTTCCTTTAAAAACATCACGCTTGCCGGGTAAAAAAGGTTGCCTTTGTTGCCAAATAATTTTCTGTCCCGCCAATTGTCATGCCGGGAAAAGTCTTTATTTAATACTTAAATTCGCATATTAAATTTTTCAGAACAGACGGGCCTAATAAATCGTATATAGAAAGGTTAATAAAATTAGTTTATTGATAATCAAATATTTAACGCTTAGGTTTACTTTTAAGGCAACCTTTATTTACAAATTGTCGTGATATGGGCAGATAAGGTTAAATATTAAGCTAACAGGTGATGACCCTATGGGTGAAGAAGAGTTACACCAGCTAATCGGGGGCTGCTTAAAGCAGGACAGGACTAGTCAGAAAATGCTGTATAAAGTGTTTTATGGCTTCTCTATGGGTATATGCCTGCGCTATGCCAACAATCGCGAAGAAGCTGCCGAGGTAATGAACCAGGGTTTTTATAAAGTTTTTACCCGTATTGAAACTTATGACAGGACAAGGCCATTTAAAGCCTGGCTTGGTAAGATAATGATGAATGTTTCCATCGACTACTACCGGGCAAACCTTAAAATGGCTTATACGGACGACCTGGATAAAGCCGAACACCTGAGCGACGGCGAATTACCCGACCGAAAGCTTAATTATGATGACCTTTTAAAGATGGTACAAAAGCTGCCGCCGGCCTATCGTACGGTTTTTAACCTTTTTGCAATTGAAGGTTATACCCACGAGGAAATTGGCGAGTTACTTCATATATCGCCTGGTACATCCAAGTCAAACTTGCATAAGGCCAGGTTTAAATTAAAACAAATGATAGCTGAGGCAGATTCGCCCGGCTCAAAAGGAAATTATAACAATGGTATAGATTATTCACCTATCGTAGCTATCGGAAAAACGAATATGAACGGTGTGTATTTTGATAAAAATATTAGGAAATGAAACTACATGAACTGCAATTAAATAAGTTCATGACTTATCACGACTGGAAAAAATTAAATTGATGAAAAAGGAGAAGGAAGAGGATCTGGATAAACTATTTAAAAGCGGAATAGGGGACCCGGTCAACGAACCCGTGTACAGGGAAGCTGATTGGGACGCCATGGAGCAAATCCTCGATAAAAGAAAAAAACGCGGGGGTATGATCTTCTGGCTGCCACTGATTGGCACTGCTGCAGCATTAATACTGCTGTTTTTAGGCTTGTGGTTGTATAAGCCGCAGGCGGTTACTAACAATGGCACTCAGCACGCTTCTGTTGTTCAGCGCCCTAAAAGAAATACCGGTACAGGCGGTGGCACCACCGTGCCAGCAGCAGATAGCAGCAAACATAAAATACTAAATCCTGCCAATTACGCCCAAAGCGCAACTCACCCGGTGCAGGGCAAAAAAGGCAATTCGTTCTTACCCTTATCTGCCGGTGGAAGCCATCGCCATACTTCCGGTTATGCTTCAAATAATAAGGCCCCGGACAAAAAAGAGGTGGGCACAGCTGATGCTACTGCTAATAATCCTGCAACAAGGATTGCTATCGTTCCTAAGCATCCGGATAAAAAAGATTTGGGCACAGCTGATGCTGCAGTTAATAATCTGGCAGCAAATATTGCGGTTGTGCCAAATAAGCCGGATAATAAGGATTTAAGTAATGGTCACGATCCAATCAATAATCCTGTAGCGACGTCAGCCACCGCTTTAACAAAAGCGAAAGACAGCAGCGCATCCAATAGTATTGCTGCAACTCCTGCTCCCAAAGTAAAGATAAAAAGTACAGGTAAACCTAACCCGGCAAATCGGGCGGTATTTGCGCTGAGTGCACTGGCATCATCCGACTTGAATGGTTCGAACCCCTTGCAAGGGGGCCGCATCGGCGGAAACTTTGGCGGTTTATTCTCGGTAACGGTCAATAAATGGACATTTAGCACGGGCGCTATGTATTCAATAAAGCCCTACCAGGAGAGTTATGCAAATTATCATACCAGTTATGTCTTCCAAACCAACCCGACCAATATTGGGGTGAATTGCCGGATGATTGACATTCCATTTGATGTAAATTACCAGGTTTATCGTGCCCATGGCAATAAAATTACGGTTGGTTCGGGTTTATCTTCCTACATCATCCTGCGTGAGGATTATAAGTTTAACTATGCCAACCCTTATACTTACGGTCCTGCGGGATATAGCGTAGTCAACCAGAACAGGAATATTTTTGGCGTCCTTAACCTTGATGCGACTTATGAACACCAAATCAATTCAAAATTTGGCATTGCCTTTCAACCTTATGTAAAACTTCCTTTTTCAACAGTAGGTGCAAGCCAGGCGAGGTTGCAATCGACGGGTGTAGCTGTAAGCCTTAACTGGAACCTAAACCCATTTAGAAAACCGAATTAAGCAAAATGCAATACGTTTGGTAAAATAGGTACGGGCATTAAACTCCGCAACGACGCAATTATGCCAGTATACACTTTCGATTGATGCAACAGCTTTCGCAGTTTTATTCTGGCGTTATCGCGACATGCTATGATTGTAGCTCATTTCAGGATGGATATAATACGCAGCATTTTCTTTAGTAACCACATCCAGCGGGAGATATTTTAACTCTGAAACCTCTTTTTTAAATACAAGGTGATTAGCCAGATGATGAATACCCCAATAGCCTTGCCCCCCAGGATTTTGATTGATAAGGAAACTGATTTGCCCATTATTTAAGTAGTGCAGATTTTTTGGCAATAGGTCGTACCCAACAAGCTTCAGGTTTTTAATGCCTTTTTGTTCCAGCCAGGCTGCTATATCGTATGCTTTTGAGGTTGTTATGTAGATACTTTGTATATCAGTATGATTACTCATTACTTCTCCAAGTTTTTGGCTGAAGGCAGCGGGATCGCACCGTTCAAGACTCACAACTATGATCTTATATTGGTCGGCCAGCCCGTTCTGAGTGAAATAATCCCTTAACCCCTGTTCTTTTTTCAGCAGGTGTGCCGCGTTACTTATTTCCTCGTCAATATGAGCAATTAATATAGTGCAAGGATTCGGCTGTCCATAATGTATCAGTTTACCCGCAAGCAAGCCGCTTTGGTACGAATCCTGGCCCACATAACTTAATGCGCCGGCATCGGCTATATGGGTATTAAATAATACAAAAGGAATATTTTGTTCCTGCCAATGGCTAAAGAAAGGTAAAGTTTCACGATAAAAAATAGGGGATAGAAATATTCCATCGGCATTGCTTTGTGTGAGCTGCTTGGCCTTTTCAATATAACAATTTACATCATAAGGATTAAATAAGTATTGTTCCACCTCTACGCCATATTGCCTCAAGGCAGCCTCGGCTGTTTCAACACCGTCTTTGGGGGCTTGCCAGTAATTGTCGTAAGCCGGGTCGGGTATCAGGGCAGCTATGCGGTACGACTTGTTCGAACCCAATGCCCGTGCTATCAGGTTGGGCTCGTAATTCATATCCTTTAAAGCCTGCAATACGCGTCGTTCTACATCCGGCGCTACTTTGCCGCGTTTATGCAATACGCGGTCAACCGTTCCTGTTGATACACCTGCTTTTTCGGCAATATCTTTTATCCTTACAGAAATACTTTTCATTGTAGGGATAAATGTAATTAAATATTGAATATCAGCGAAAAAGGTGAACGAAAAGTATTTGAAATAGTACCGTTTACTATAACCAGCTTGTTGGATACATCAATCGATAGGGGGCCGTGTATGGACATACCCATAACCTGCGCCATGCATAAAATATTTGCCAGACGCCCCATTTTTATAATGAGTTGACGCCATGTCGGCTTTGTGTACAATGCACGAACTGAAAAAGATGACGGCGATTAGAAGCAAGACGAAATATCTTACTGTTTTCATGATGGATTTAACGTTAATGAAATAATGAACATAGCTAACTCCTATTGGCTATTACTTCTGAGGTACGTTTTATGGCGTTTACGAAGGGAAAATAAGCAACGGTATGCGTATGTTTTCGGGTATAACATAAGGACTGTCATGCCCCATCATTTCGTTAAAATGGAACTTGTTGTTCACCATTACCAGCAGGTCGTTTTTCATATCGTTAACCAGGATGTCGAGGGCTTTGGGTACATCTCTTTCTTTGATATTGCTGAAATAAATGTAATCGTGGTTCAGAGGATTTAGTACGGCATCCTCAAAAACGGATTTTGCATAGTTCTCTTCCATATAAGGCAGGCCCTTTTCTGATATATTGGCAATCAGCACGCTTGCACTAAGCATTTGAGCCATCTGGGTCAAAAATACGACCACATCGCGGCGGCAAAAACGTAAATCGGTCGGATAAACCATTTTTTCAAATACCTTATACGAAAAATCTTTTGGTATCAGCAATACCGGGCAGCCTGATTTGGTGGCGCTTCGCAATATATTGGCTTCAATATACCCGGTATGTTTAGCATCACCTCCAATTCCCCGTACCAGCAGTCCTACATCATATTTTTTTGCCACCGAAAGCACATTATCCGTTACGTAATTCACCCCCTCAATAAAGTGTACCACGGGCCTTAATCCAGTTTCCCAGTTAAGCTTAGATTCTAACTTTTCTATCCAGGTATGTTTATCGGCCTGTATTCCGGGGACCTCTTCCTCATTCGTTCCGGCTATCACCAATTCAGCTTTCGGAATAGATGCATATTCGATGGTGTTCCACACATAAAGATTGGCGCCTGTTTTACCCGCCAAAAGCAAGGTGATTTCCGCAGCGTGCTCAGCCTCCGAGGAAAAATCGTTAAACAACAGAAAATTTTTCATAGCTGTCCTCCCGGTAGAATCGTTAATATTTGATATCATAAAATTAACTAAAAAGATTTCTAAAAAACGCTATATTTTTTATAAATATTTCTCGACATGGTGTCGACTTATCCACATCAAAATGCCTGAACATGAATAGTTTACGGAGCTTACCTAAACTTTGTTCGATTTGGCGGTATTTTATTAAAAATACACACAAATATCTTAGGTAAATTTTCTTATCAGGTAAAAAAACATTGTGCCCAGGCAATTGTTTTAGGCTTTGCAATTATTTAATGTAAATTAATGTTATGTTTATATTGCAATAACCTTCAGTATGTCGTTCCAGGCTTATCTCAATAATATTAAGGCTAAAACCGGCAAGGGGCCGGCAGATTTCCGCCAGATGGCAGAGCAAAAAGGCTTTACCCAAAATGGAGAATTAAAAGCAGGTGTAAAGGCCGGTGATATCATAAAATGGCTCAAAACCGATTTTGACCTGGGGCACGGCCATGCCATGGCCATTTATGCCTTGCTTAAGGGGGTGAAAGATGAGGAGAGTGAGTGAAATAAGCCATCTGTTTAATACATCATACAATTGATGACTATAATCCTGCATTTCATCCGTTTTTAGGCTCATATTCAAATGCATTTACCCAACTTTGATTACCAGGCGGATAATCGCGACCGGTTTAATAGTATGCAGACAAACAATCGCAAGTATTTTAGTAAATTCTACTACAAAATCAATTTGCTGTGTGTATTGGTTGGAATAGGGATCGGCGTGATGATTTGCGTGTTCCAGTCGGCAATAAATGAGGAGTTGGTTTCCTTTGAAAGATATATCTCGTACACCATTTTCAGCGTGATCATGACGGTGGTAGTGACCAATTTTATCTATGTATACGAATGTACAGTTGCTCCGGAAAAAAAATCACTATGGAAGTTTGTTTTAATCTATAACATCGGCTTAATTGTGGGCACCGAAATATCGTACCTAACAATATCGCTTGTTTATCACATTCCATATAACTTCAAAAACCACCTGGGCGATTATCGCTTAAGTCTTTTGATAGGATGGGTATTGGCTGTTATCATATACCTCTACCGCGCGCAGCAGGCAGCCATGAAGGCAAAGCTTAAGGAAAAAGAGCTCGACCTGGTTAAAATGAAACAATTAAAAACGGAGGCTGAATTGCAGACGCTGCAATCAAAAATAAACCCACACTTTTTATATAATTCACTCAATTCCATTGCGGGCCTGGTACACGAAGATGCCGACAAGGCCGAAGATATGACACTTAAACTATCGCGTCTTTTTAGATATAGCATTAATTCGCCGCGTGAAAATATGGCCACCGTAACCGAGGAAGTGGAAATAGTAAATACGTACCTGGATATTGAAAAAGTGCGCTTCGGCGACAGACTGAGTTTTACGATGCACATGGATCCGTCGTTGCAAAGCAATTTGATACCGCGTTTCCTGGTGTAGCCATTGGTCGAGAATGCCCTAAAACACGGGCTTAATGATAGTGCCACAAACGGCAGACTTGAGATAAGTATCACGATGGAAAATGATAACATTGCCATTTGTATTGCTGATAACGGAAAGCCTTTCCCGGATGAATTGAACATTGGTTATGGCCTGCAAAGCACGTATGATAAATTGAATTTATTGTATGGCGAAAATTACCAGTTGCAGATATCAAATTTGCCAAAAAAACAGATCAGGATAATAATTCCGGCAACGATATGAATAAAACCTGGAAAGCAATGGTTATTGATGATGAACCCCTGGCCCGCCGGCGACTTATTCGTTTATTGGAGCCCTATCCGCACATTGATATCATCGGCGAGGCGGTAAACGGGCAGGATGCATTAGAGAAGATAGAAGAATTACTGCCCGAGCTTATCTTTTTAGATATCGAAATGCCCGTGCTTAATGGATTCGAGATGCTCGCCCAATTAAAACACCAGCCCAAAGTTGTTTTTACCACGGCTTACGACCAATATGCCATCAAAGCCTTTGAAGAAGATTCAATTGACTATTTATTAAAACCCATTGAACCCGAAAGGCTCGAAAAAACCATTCGGAAACTTGGGCAGTCTGCACAACAGGAGCCAGGGTATTTACACCTTGAAGCCTTGATGAAACAGTTGCAGTTTAAAAAAGAAATAAAAACCTTAACCGTAAAAATTGGTGATAAAATATTGCTGATAAAACTGGACAGCATAATTTACATCGATGCGGAAGATAAATATGTTTTTCTGCATACTGCCGATGGCAAAAAGCATCTCACCGATTTCACCATAAACGCCCTCGAAGAAAAGCTGCCTGGGGCTTTCGTTCGCATTCACCGCAGTCACATCATTAATAGTCAGCATATCAAAGAGATCCGCAGGGGGTTCAACGGGGCATTTGTGTTTGTGATGAACAATGCCGAAAATACCCGGCTAACCTCAAGCCGCTCCAACGGCGAGGCATTGAGGGAGAGATTTAATATATAGCTATCAATTATTTCTTAGCAAATCGTTACTTTGGTACTCAACGAATATTAAATTCCCCATTATGGCATCACCCGGAACCAAAGCAGAACCCTGGAAGCTCAAAACGCCGCCCAATACCTCCGAATATGAAATGTATAAAGATGTTAAGGATGGCAAAGAAGTGATAGTTTGTGTAGTGGGCAAAACAACACTTTTGTATGATGGCCGTTGTATTAACGACCTGCACCAAATGCTTAAAAATCATGACGACTGGATGGACCTTGGCGGAGCCGATGAACAAAAGGATGCCAAAGAAGGGACTGTTGAAGCCTGGGGGCGCTCGGCCAATAACCCTGTTGGCGGATGGTATGGATTGAAGAAGGGCCTGCGCGGGCGTTTTGGCGTGTACCTGCCGCCTTTGATGGAAGCGCTGGGTTTAGCTGAAGTGACCCATGAGGCCAAAAACAATAAAATGAGAGCCAAATAATGGCATTATCGATGAACGACAACACATCGAGGGCATTTGCTATGCTGTTTACCCGGGCATTACTCGGCATCATTTTCCTGATGCAGGGTTATGGGAAAATATTCACCTACACGGTCCCTAAAGTATACGGTATGTTTTTTAAGGATTTTGAGAAAACTTTCCTGCCCAAATGGCTGATATGGAGTACTGCTTATTATACCTCATACGTCGAAATGATATGCGGCTTTTTACTCATCATTGGGTTGTTTCGCAAATATGCTTTATATTTTTTGGGTATTGATCTGCTCATCGTATCATTCGGGCATGGCTTGCTTGAGCCTATATGGGACCTGCAACATGTGATTCCGCGCGCTGTTTTATTGATAGCCATTTTGATCGCTCCCGGTCAGTGGGACCGCTGGAATGCGGATGCTTTTCTGTTGCCTAAAGGCAAAACAGCATAGCGCCAAAAAACTACTCCAACTTTTTAAGCCGTAACGATAGCATAATATTCATAATGCCCATCATAACAAAGGCAAAAGCAGTCCATAATACGATGGTCACACTGCCAAATACCGGGTTAATTAAAACCAGTAATCCGAATAAGATCACCAAAACCCCGCCAACCATTAATATCATCAACCGTGGCGCACTGCTCCCATAAATAAGTACTGAGACGCCCTTGATTAAAATCCAAAGGCCCACTATAATACGCAGGATGGCTTCGCCGGCTGCAATATGGCTAATAAGCGCCAGTCCCACAATAATATCAAAAACACCAATGGCTAAATGCCAGCCACGGTTTACTTCGCTTTTTTCGCGTACAACGCGCATCAGTTCCGATACACCTGCTACCAGGATGATAAGCCCGAAAAGGAATGCAAGCGCGGCATAACTGCCCGCAGGCGACGCAAACATATAAATACCCAGCAGGATAAATAATATGCCCCGGATCAAAAACACCCACCAGTGGCGCCAGCTTCTGTCAACCGTAATTTCCATAACATCTGCTTTTATAAATTCACAACTCAACGGCAATAAAATAGTTTTATAAAGCGGTAAAAAATGTGTGACGAAGCCGGCCGTTTCAAACCTAAGTAAAACCGTTTACCTAAAAATTTGTTAACATTGCGAACACGTTTGGCATGTGCAGTAAGTCAGGGCCCGGCGCGTTTATTATTCACTAACAACAATTATTATGAAACTTTTAAAATCTGTTCTTACACCTGTTATTATCTTATCCGCACTTATTTCGTTGGAAGCCTGTCACGCGAAAAAGAAAGTAGTTGCAACGCCACCACCAGTGGATACAACTGCCAAACCAACACCGCCGCCACCACCGCCGCCGGCTCCGCCTGCACCTGCTCCAGCTCCGGCACCGGCCCCTGCGCCAAACTATAATTTTGCCAATATCCAGTTCGAGTTCGACTCCAGCATACTGCGCACCGACTCATACCCAATATTGGATAAAGCCGCCGCGCAAATGAAAATCGACCCATCGGCTACGTTTATACTTAACGGTTACGCATCTATCGAAGGTACCGCTGCGCACAACATGGTGTTATCGCAGGATAGGGCAAACTCGGTAAAGGCTTACCTGGTAAATACGGGCGTGCCCACAGCCAATTTAACCGCCAAGGGTAATGGCACTGCCAACCCGGTAGCCGATAACAGCACCGACGCCGGCAGGGTACTTAACCGTCGCGTTGAAATCAAAAAGCAATAATTAAACAGCTTATAAACACAAAACCCGTTCGGTAATTAACCGAACGGGTTTTTTTGTTCCCCCACATGGATTCGAACCACGATCTTCAGATCCAGAAACTGACATGTTACCCTTGCACCATAGGGGAGTAATTGCGGCTGCAATGATAAAGAAAATTTTTAAAATGGGGAAATGGGAGGTTAAAGGTTAAAGCTCAAGGTAACGCCCAACAAAAAGGTTACATCAACTTATCAACGACAAATTGGGCTTTGTGGAAAACTATCAACAGGTAATCAAAACGATAATCGTCATTTTTGAGTATCGATGAAATCGTTAGAAGAACTGAACAAAGAAGCCGGCGAAATTAACTTACAGATACGCAGGATATTGCTCAATGGCTATAGTTATGACGACGGCATCGCCCATCAGCTTACCAAAATAAATACCGTTACAGCCCTGCGTGCCCAACTGGTTGCTATTGAACGCGAAATACGGCTGCGCTCTGAAGAATAACTGGAAACTGAAACTAACTCTTCCCGATAGTAAAAAACATGGCCACAGCAGCAGCACCCATAGCAATAAAGGTGAACCACAATAAACTACTGGATAACAGGCCGCTTTTATTTTCGCCCATTATCTTCTCATTCCGTGATATTTTGATGATGAGGAAAAGCAGCGGAACAGCGGCTACACCATTAAGCACGGCGGCGTAAACGAGGGCCTTTACCGGGTCGATACCTACAAAATTGATGATAAGCCCGATAACAGTGGCTACAGTGATAACGCCATAAAAGCCACGAGCCTGTTTCAATTTGTAATTGAGGCTGGCGTCCCAGTTAAATGCCTCGGATACGGCATACGCAGCTGAGCCTGATAGTACCGGCACTGCCAAAAAGCCCAGGCCTAAAATACCGATGGAAAAAATAAGCTTCGCCAAAAAGCCCGCGTTAGGGAAGGAGTGGACCAATGGTTCGAGGGCCTTTGCAGCGTCGGCGGCAGTTTTGATATCCTTTACACCACTTTGATGCAGTACAGTAGCGCCTACCAGTAATATGCACCAGGTGGTAAACTCGGAGATGATCATACCCGAGTTATTATCCAAACGCATACGGTGGATGGAGAGTTTGGTAATGATGGGCTGATCGCCGGTTTGACTGGGGTGTTTCTCCTGGTATTCTTCCACCTCCTGCGATGCTTCCCAAAAAAACATATAAGGCGAAATGGTGGTTCCCAATACACCAGTAATGATGAACAGGAAAGCAAAATTCAACTCCATGTGTGGCACTACCGATGCCCGCAGTACGGTTCCCCAGGGCTGGTGCACAATAAAAGCGGTAATGGGATAAGCCAAAAGCGCCAATGCCAGCCACTTGAGCAATTTAGAGTAAGATTTATAACTGGTAAATATCTCGAGGGTGAGTATGATAGCCGTGATGAGCAAAGTTAAAATAACAAAGTGCACGGGTATCAGCAGTTCGGCAGCTGATGCCATGGCGCCAATATCGGCCCCGATATTAATGGTGTTAGCCACTACCACCAGTATCACCACCGAATACAATACTGTTTTGCTGTAATGCTCTTTAACCACAGCAGCAATTCCTTTGCCGGTAACCAGGCCTATGCGCGCGCAGGCTTCCTGTACGGCAGCCATAAAGGGAAGCATATATAGGGCGGTCCACAACTGGCCGTACCCAAATTGGGCCCCCGTTTGCGAGTAAGTAGCTATGCCTGATGGATCGTCATCAGCGGCACCGGTAACGAGACCCGGCCCAAGCAGGGTTAGGAATCGCCAGAATCTTCTTTTTTTGCGAATAGGTTTGTCTGAAGGTTGCATATAATGGACCTGTTATTGCGTGGCGTAACTTCCTATAAAGATAAACAACCTAAGTTTTGTTTTAAAGCCGGGCAAAAGTTTAATTCTACCCGGCTGTTGACTAAATATACCTGTTGATCAAGTTTTCGAGATATTCCTGTTTGCCGCTGATAGTTTTGGGCTCGCCATTGGCGATAGCGTATTCTCTGAGGGCTTCCAGTGAAACTTTACCCTCTTCAAACGCCTTACCGGTACCAGTGTCAAAAGAAGCATAACGATCTTTACGGATCTTTTTATAGTCAGATTTTTGCAGGATGTTATCCGCAATAACCAAAGCCCTCGCAAAAATATCCATCCCACCGATATGGGCATAAAACAAGTCGGCCGGATCAGTTGAGTTACGGCGGATCTTCGCATCAAAATTGATACCTCCACCGCCAAAACCACCTGCTTCCAGGATGATAAGCATATATTCGGTTACTTCAGCAATATTATTCGGGAACTGGTCGGTATCCCAGCCATTCTGGCTGTCACCCCGGTTAGCATCTATCGAACCTAAAATACCCGCATCAGCAGCCACCTGCAGGTCATGCTGGAAAGTATGCCCCGCTAAAGTAGCATGGTTAACTTCCAAATTCAGCTTCATATCTTTTAACAGGTCGTATTTCTGCAAAAAGCCTAATACTGTAGCGGCATCATAATCATACTGGTGCTTGGTCGGTTCACAAGGTTTTGGTTCGATAAAGAAAGTACCTTTAAAACCCTGCCCGCGTGCATATTCAATGGATTTATGTAAGAACTGTGCAAAGTGTTCCTGCTCGCGCTTCATATCGGTATTCAGTAAGGTCATATAGCCTTCACGGCCACCCCAGAACACATAATTCTCGCCACCTAAAGCAATGGTCGCATCCAAAGCTGCTTTAACCTGTGCTGCTGCATGGCTTAATACATGAAAATCAGGATTGGTAGAAGCACCGTTCATATAACGCCGGTTCGAAAACAAATTGGCCGTACCCCAAAGCAATTTGACACCACTGGCAGCCTGCTTTTGTTTGGCATAATCCACCATTGCCTGTAAACGCTTATCATTAGAAGCAATATCGTTGGTATAATCTACCACATCTACATCATGAAAGCAGTAATAAGGCAAATTCATTTTGGTAATGAATTCAAAAGCTGCATCCATTTTGTCTTTGGCACGCTCAATAGCATCTGCCTTCTCGTTCCAGGGGAACAAATGCGTTGGCTCGCCAAATGGGTCTGCCCCAGAGCCACAGAAGGAGTGCCAGTAGGCACAGGCAAAACGGAGGTGGTCCTTCATGGTTTTACCGGCTACTACCTTATTGGCATCATACCAGCGAAAGGCCAGCGGGTTATCGCTTTGCGAGCCCTCGTATTTTACCTGGCCTATGTTTTTAAAAAATTCTTTGTCTTCTGTGAGTATCATAATTACTTATTTATTGAATGATTGAATTATTGATTGGTTTTATTTTTTGAGTTGCTTTTCAAGCAGGTTTTTCCAGTCCTGGTAGATATCTTCAAAGTTGTTTTTCTTCGGTTCAACCACTTTAAGTTTTTCCATATTACTGAAGGCTTCGGCTGGCGACTTAAATATTCCTGCACCTATACCTGCACCAAGCGCTGCGCCAGCGCCGCCGTCATTTTTATATAGTTCGATAGGTGTGCTGGTTGCATTTACAAAAATTTCGGTAAACAGGTCGCTCATAAACAGGTTAGCTTTCCCCGCACGTATCACAGAGGGGTTCATTCCGTTTTCGCGCATGATATCCAGCCCGTAACGGAAGGCGCAGGCAATGCCCTCCAGGGTCGCTCTAAGCATGTGCTCTTTCCCATGGATGTTCAGATCAATATTCTGAAAATGTGCGCCTATGGGTTTGTTGTTCAGCATACGTTCCACTCCATTGCCAAAAGGTAATATTCGTACACCATAACTGCCGGGAGGCGACAAGGCTGCTTTCTCATTCATCTGGTTGTAGCTTACCTCTGGACCAAACATCATTTTCATCCAGCTATAAAGCCGGCCTGTCCCGTTGATGCAGAGCAATACGCCGAGCCGTTTCTTCTTTTCAGCATAATTTACATGTGCAAAAGTATTTACCCTTGATTGTGGGTCGTAAGTCAGTTTATCGCTAACACCGTAAATAACACCTGATGTACCTGCGGTAGCAGCTACCTCGCCCGGGTTGAGCACATTTAATGACAGGGCGTTGTTGGGTTGATCGCCGGCTTTATAACTTACCGGGATACCGGCTTTTAATTTTAGCTTTTCAGCTATTGATTTCAGCAATCCGCCATGGGATGAAAATACGAGCTTGATATCCGGGAAAAAGCTTTTTGAGAAGCCAAAATACTTGATAATATCATCAGACAATCGATTGTCTTTAAAATCAAAAAAAATGCCTTCAGACAGCGCCGAAACTGACGTGGTTAGTTCGCCGGTCAGCCGCATCGCAATAAAATCACCCGGTAGCATCACTTTATCTATCTTATCATATATTTCAGGCTCGTTTCGTTTTACCCAGGCCAGTTTTGATGCTGTAAAGTTTCCGGGAGAGTTAAGCATGTGGCTTAAACATCTTTTTTCACCTATCGTTTCAAAAGCTTTATTCCCAATTTCTACTGCACGGCTATCGCACCAGATAATGCTGTCGCGCAACACTTGTTTGTCTTTGTTAACGATGACCAGGCCATGCATCTGGTAGGCAATGCCGATAGCCACAATATCCGATGGATTGTATTTACCGCTATTGTTACAAAGCATTATGGCCTGCTGCACTTGTGCCCACCATGTTTCGGGCGATTGCTCGGCCCACCCCGGGCGAGGCGATAAAATCGCGTTTTCCTCATCGGGATATTGGGCAGATGCAATAGCGGTTTGAGTTTCGGCGTCAACCACCGAAACTTTAATGAACGAAGTGCCTATATCTATACCTAAAAGCAGCATACGTATAATTTTGACCTGTAATTATGACGGATAATTTGGATTGCTAAAAATGCAAAATATTTCAGCAACGTAAGGATATATCTCTAAAATAATCGATACGGTAAATTAATTACGACGTGTTAAAAACGACAAAAGCCTTTTTGATATTCAAAAAGGCTTTGTCGTTATCCGTGATCCTGCTGGGACTCGAACCCAGGACCCCAACATTAAAAGTGTTATGCTCTACCGGCTGAGCTACAGAATCAGCTTTTGACGTTTCCGTTAAAAGTGGTGCAAATATAGGCTTTATTGAAATTGCCTGCAACCCAATTTTAAATATTTTTTTGAGACTTAAATAAGCGCTTCGATATCAGTACTCTAAGGTTTAAAAATGCCGATTTTGCCGCCATCTCCGGCTAAAAGTACCAGTGTACCTTGCTTAGCTTTAAGGCACACGTTATAACTCACACCGTTAATTTTATTCCAGGTTTTGCCACCATCCGTTGTCAAATTGCTGCCTGGTGTGCCGGTTGAGAGAAAAACTTTGTCAGAAATATGCTCGACGCATGATTGAAAGCCCGCCGGGCTTTTTTCAGCTGATACAAAAATGTTTCGTATAAGTTGAACGCCCGCTGTTGAATCGGGCTTTTGGGGATTTGCATAATCGCCACCAACCATTATACCAAGGTTATCACCGCAAACAAATGAAAATCCACCCTGGCTTGATTTAGCATGAGCGAACGGGATATTGCGATAATCCCATGATTTTTTCCCAGAATAAGTCAGTAATCTTGCTGACGAACCACCTGTAATGACATAAGTGAAACCACACGACATACGTAAGCATGTCCCGCTCGCGGCAAAGCATGCTTCTCCGGGTAAAGCATCAGGCGGATTTTTAAATGAGTGCCATGTTTCACCGCTGTCATTGGTTTCCATGAGCACAAATTTACCACCGATCGGGTCGCCTAAAACTAAACCGTGCTTTGGCGTATCAAAATCCATCGCATCAAAGAAATAGGAGGTATCAGCATTTTTATATTTCACCTGCCAGTTTTCGCCGCCATCGGTGGTTTTTAATATAAGAGCCGGGGTGCCGGAACTCATAATAATAGCGTCCTTAAATGAAAACGCTTCAATATCCCTAAAGTCCGACTTTTCAAAACCTTTTACCTGCTTCCAGTCCCAGGTTTTGCCGCCATCGTTTGTAATCGCGATAGTGCCCTTGCTACCACTTACCCAAGCTGTGTTATCATTCACCACAGATAAACCGCGAATGCTTGTTGGTTTACCTTGCTGCAGTACTTCAATGTGCTGGGCCCTCAAGGTGGAGGTAACAAACAGTAATAAAAATGCTAAACCGCAGAAGAGTTGTCTTTTCATTTTACCCTTGTCCATGTTTCTGACCGTCCGAACAAAGATATGCCGATATAACCGCGTATTTTTAGCGTATTTCCTTCCAGTGTCATTTTACAACTGTAGGTTTTGCCATTTTTGGGGTCGTAGATGGTGCCGTCATCATATACATTATCCTCATCGTAGACAAAATCTTTCAGCAGCTCAAGTCCAAGTTCAGGACGTGTACGCAGTGCCTCGTCGGGATTGTTCTTGTCGGTTTTGGGCCTGCCCGTTTCATCATTCGGATATTTTATCCAGTCGAGTTTGCCAAAATATTTATTTCCTTTTTTATAAATAAGGATATGGTCCTCGCCACTGGGGTTGGCCCAGGAACCTAAAATAGCATCGGCTTTTTGAGCGAATGCCATAGAACTGAAAAGGAAAGTAAAAAGCAGTGAAAAAAGGAGCCGGTTCTTTGTCATGGTATCATAATTGGTTATCCAAAGTTAACCTTTAGTGCAAGGTTTGCAAAATAGCATGAGTAATACCGATAAAGTGTGCCCAGAACGAGATTCGAACTCGTACATCCTTGCGAATGCCACCCCCTCAAGATGGTGCGTCTACCAATTTCGCCACCTGGGCCTTTTTAAGCGTAAAGTCTTAAGATCCTGATTTAGGACTTAAGACTTTTAACTTAGTGGATGTGCCCGAAGAGAGACTCGAACTCTCAAGAGACAATTCTCAACGGCTTCTGAGACCGCAACGTTTACCAATTTCGCCATCCGGGCTTTTGAAATCGAGGGCCGAATTGAACAGTCCCTGATTTCGAGGATGCAAATATAAACCTTTCGCCCATATTGATAAAAAATAAATTCAACTCCGCCCGGACTTAGAAATTGGTCAGGCCGCTGCCTGGTATTCGTGTTGATAATACCATTCCAGGATGTAGACGCCATCACTCCATGTAAGCTTGCCATCGGCCGCAACCTGTGAGACTAAAATCGATAAATTGTGGAGGAAGGCACTCTTAATATCGCCATCAAGACCTTGTAAAACCTTTACTGCGCATGCCGTGATTTGTCCGGGATCGATAAGGGCAGAACAACTGTCAGCCAGTTTAAGTTCTGTTAAGATAGCCGGCAATTTGGCACGCAGCCAGTTTTTGATCTCATCGTCAATGTCGCCGGGGATGATCGCCGTTAAAATGTCCGCTGCAGGCGAATCGACAAAATTTTTGATGTTTTCGGTAACAAGCACGCCTATATGTATTGCTGTCTTTAATTCGGCTGGGATGCCGTCGAACAGGGCCTTTACTTCGCCCCAGATTTTAGATAAGTAGGATTGTAAACTCATAGTTTAATTTTGAATTATTGATTTAGTGAATTATTGATTGGTTAGTTGTTAAATAAGGTTTTGTTGGTTTCGGGGTGACTCTTTCATTCCTGATTTCGTCGACTTGCCGCTGCAGTAAAGACACATCATCTTCAAGTACTTTTAATCTTATGTCATTGATGCTATTTTGAGTTTCCTGCGTGAGCTTGATATCGTGAATGTCGTTTTTCAATTGCAGGTAGGTCGTCATTACCGATGCAACTATACTTGCTGTACTCACGATGGTCAGAACAAGATTTTTCACCGTTATGCCCTTTAGTTCTCTGTGTTCGATAGTCGTCATAGGTTAAGCAGTTGTTGAAAGAAATAATTGACGTTCCTGCCGGCGGCGGACAGAGAGGTCGGTGCAAACCTCTTTCTCACCGGTTTGCGGACTGGTTATCTTGTTCCAAACCAGGAACTGGTCGGCGGCGCCTTGATAATCCTTTTCGTTTAGCTTTTTTAGCAGGGTCGATTCTTTTAGTGCCCCTGTACCTTCGTTATAGGTGAAGGATACCAGCGCATCAAATTGCGATTGCGTTAAAGGCACTTTTACGTATTGATTTACCGCATCCTCATATTGCCCAAGCGTGTTGCTGAATAATGCATCAGCCTGTTGCTCATCTGCGAGTTTGTCGCCGGGCTTTACAGGTTTGCCATCGTGGTAACGTTGAACCAAAGCCTATGGTCCATATTCCGGCTACATCGCGGTAAGCGGAGAGGCGCAAACCCTCGAAGCTTTTAATTAGGTTAATACCTTGTTCACTTAGTTTCATTGGTGGTTGTGTTATCGGTTTCGGATTGTTTTACTGCGAATTGAGCGATGGCGGCAACTGCCTGCTGTAATTAAAATGGTGGTTAATTTTTCGGGTATACCCTGTATGGTGGCCAGGGTGCCACCAAGACCGGCGACGCCAAGCGCGAACACTTGTATGCGCTGAAAAAACTTGGGCGTAGCGCTGCTGATGCGCTGCCAGAGCGAGTAGGATTTTTCCATGATGGGGGGAATTTGGGGTTAATTAAAATGCGCTAGTAAAGAAATCATTCAAAATCCTTTACCATCACGCACTATTGAGGCTATTTCAAGTAATTTAAAATAGCTAGGTATTTTGTCTGTTTATTTCTTTGAGGATGATTTAGTCGCGCCGAATAAATCTTGCAAAAATCAAGCAGCTCCTTTTATAAGATTCTTTATATGTGGCAAATTTGTTGGAGATGTGGCAATAAAATTTGAAAACGCGTAGAATTCACCATTTTTCCTTACATCATAGCTATACAAACCATCTGGTTGAATGAGGAAAATCTTATATCCACTCTCTTCAAGTATTTCATAAGCACTTAATAATGTAGATCCCAAGGAGAACCATGATAAGTTATATTCGAATTGGATGAACCCGATTTTATTGTTAGTGATTGAGTTAATAGCCCCTTTCAGCACTTTTAAATCGAAACCTTCCGTATCAATCTTAACAAAATCTAGATGATCAATTTGTAATCTGGATAATTCTGAGTCAATAGTCGTTGTCTCAACTTCAATTTTTGAGGTAGGACCATAGGCCCACTTTTCTATTGCGGATGATAATTCCCCGGCATTCTCTTGTTCGTAAAAATTAATAGTTCCAATTGTGTCGCTTAGCGCAATGTTATTGACGACAATATTCTTAAACTCTTTAAAACGTGTTAGAGAAAAATTAAATGCGACAAGTCCCGGCTCATATAGGTAAAGCTTACAAGAATTGGTTTTTACGTTATCCAAGATGTAGGCTGTCCAATCACCTTTATTAGCACCAATATCAAAATAGCTGTTACAAATAGACGTAATATGATCTAATACTAAATGCTCGCCATTTAATTTGGGTGACATGTCTTTAATGCCATATCTGGCAATAATAATCCGGTTACACTGGTTGCGAATCTTTATGGCTAAAATTATAATTATTTTTGACTTTGATAATATATTTTGAAAGGCAGTGAAAAATCTTTCTTTTATAGTCATTTTAATTACAGTTATTTAATGAGTACAGGTGATGTTAATTTTGAAAACGGACAACGTAAAGGTATAGATTTTACGAACGAGAAGTCCAAGAAATGGAATTTAGCAGACAATGATTTGCTATTTAAAGTGGGTTTAATGCATA
>Ga0207080_1093_pt1 | contig 19537 bp, 21 predicted proteins | sample Alteio_BWMinHeat_58_FD_153532 | JGI IMG/M metagenome (GOLD analysis project Ga0207080, IMG submission 153532) | Enriched cells from forest soil in Barre Woods Harvard Forest LTER site, Petersham, Massachusetts, United States -... | ecosystem: Environmental > Terrestrial > Soil > Temperate forest >...
GGAGAGGTGCAGTTAAGTCGCTGTACTTTCAGCGTTTTTGGTCTCTTTTTTCCCATAGATGAAGATGGGTTCTGCATTATTGAGGATCACTTCCTCGTTAATGACGATTTCCTCAACGTTTTCCATGGTGGGAAGGGTGAACATTGTATCCAGCAAGGTTGATTCAAGGATGGACCTTAACCCTCGAGCGCCTGTTTTTCTTTCAATGGCTTTCTGGGCAATTGTCTTGAGTGAGCCTTCCGTAAAGGTCAACTCAACGCCTTCCATGTTGAAGAGGCGCTTATATTGTTTAATGAGCGCGTTCTTTGGTTCTGTCAGGATTTCAATCAAGGCTTCTTCATCTAAATCAGTAAGCGTCGCAACAACGGGCAGACGCCCGATAAATTCTGGAATAAGCCCAAATTTCAAGAGATCTTCTGTTTCCAGATCCTGGAGAACTTCACCAGCGCGTCTGTCTTCTGGGCCTCTTACGTCAGCGCCAAACCCAATGGATGTGCCGCGTCCGCGCCCTGAGATTATCTTTTCGATGCCTGCAAAAGCGCCGCCACAGATGAACAAGATGTTTGTTGTATCAACCTGAAGGAACTCTTGCTGTGGGTGCTTACGGCCGCCTTGTGGAGGGACAGAGGCAACTGTTCCTTCCATGATCTTGAGAAGCGCTTGTTGAACGCCTTCACCTGAGACATCCCGTGTAATGGAGGGGTTATCTGATTTGCGTGAAATCTTATCGACTTCATCAATATAGACAATGCCGCGCTGCGCTTTTTCAACATTGTAATCCGCCGCCTGCAAAAGCTTAAGAATGATATTTTCCACATCCTCACCCACATACCCGGCTTCCGTTAGGGTTGTGGCATCGGCCATCGTAAAGGGGACATCAATAATACGTGCAAGTGTTTGAGCGAGAAGGGTTTTTCCGCAACCCGTTGGCCCAACAAGAAGGATGTTAGACTTGGAAAGCTCAACATCACTGGAATGACTGCCATGTTCTAAACGCTTGTAATGGTTATGAACGGCAACGGATAGGACCTTTTTTGCCTTGTTTTGACCAATAACGTAATCGTTTAAGACTTCGAATATCTCTTTCGGTGCGGGAACGCCACCCGGTGACTTCAGGAGCGGTCCTTTGTTTTCTTCCCGAATGATGTCAGTACAAAGGTCAACGCACTCATCGCAAATGAACACGGATGGGCCCGCAATAAGTTTACGAACTTCATGTTGGCTTTTGCCGCAGAATGAACAGTAGAGGGGGCCTCTCGGATCTTCACCATTTGATTTAGCCATTACACCCTCCTTAAGCCTTCGACAGAAGCTATATTTTTCTTGTCATTGCTTATACGCAAGATCAAATTCCTTCCATGAAAAGCATTCTCTTCTACTATCATTTTCGCACGTATATGCAAACAAATAGTTAACAAAATCGAAAAAATGCAAAAATATTTTTTTCCTTACCACCCGATATTCCCCCACACGCGTCATTGCGAGGCCCGTAGGGCCGCGGCAATCCATCTTTCTTATATATTTAAGGTGGATCGCCACGCCCATTTCATGGGCTCGCGATGACGAGTGGGGGAAATGTCGTTTCGCCTTATGCACTTTTCTTCACTTCTGTAGGGACATTGCGGTGCGTAACAACATCATCAATTAGCCCAAATTCTTTTGCCGCTTCAGCAGTCAAGAAGTTATCACGGTCCATAGCCTTCTCTATTTTGGCTAGGGTTTGACCTGTGCAATCGGCATAGATCTGATTCAGCCGTGCTCTGATTTCTAATATCTCTTTTGCATGAATTTCAATGTCCGCAGCTTGTCCTTGATAACCACCTAAGGGCTGATGGAGCATGACACGAGAATTCGGAAGACTGAATCTTTTGCCTTTCGTTCCTGCCGTAAGGAGGAGGGATCCCGCTGAAGCCGCTTGTCCAAAACAGATTGTAGACACATCCGGACGGATGTAATGCATCGTATCATAAATGGCAAAAGCAGAAGTTACGACCCCTCCTGGGGAGTTAATATAGAGATAAATATCCTTGTTCGGGTTCTCTGACTCAAGAAAGAAGAGCTGCGCACAAATAAGGCTTGAGATATTGTCATCAATTTGACCATTGAGAAAGATAATTCTTTCTTTTAAAAGCCTTGAAAAAATATCAAATGATCTCTCTCCACGAGCTGTTTGTTCAACGACGACTGGTACTAAATTATTCATACGTATGTCCATTTTGAGACTCCCTTGTTAACCGTCTTTTTTGGGTGATTTTTTTGTCTTTTTGGCCGAAGACAGAATGTTCTTTTCTGCTTCTTCCTCTTCTTTTATGAGGAGTTTCTCAAAAGCCTCTGGAGACATTGTCTTTTCATTTACTTTTGAGATACTAAGAATATAGTCGATGACTTTATTCTCAAATATTGGCGCCCTTAATGAAGCTAATGCTGACTCATTTGACTTGTAATATTCGTAAACTTCTTTTTCTTGTCCTGGAAACTCACGGGCTCTTGCCAAAAGAGCATTCGACAGCTCTTGATTCGAAACTGTGATCTTGTTTTTATTTCCAATTTCAGCCAGTAGAATGCCTAAGCGAACACGTCGTTCAGCAATAATTTGATATTCTTCACGAAGCTCTTTTTCACTTTTTCCTGTGGCTTCCTCAAAGGTTTTTTTATCTTTTGCATTGGCATTCGCTGCATCGCCTTGATCAACCCCAATCTCACGACAGAGTTGCGCCCAAATGTTTTCGAACTCAAAATTCACCATATTTTGGGGGACTTCGAAAACGAATCTTTCAGCGAGCGAGTCCAACACATGGCGCTTTGTATTCAAATAACTTTGTGAATCATAGGTTTTACCTATGCTTTTTTCGACCCATTCCTTCATCTCATCAACGGATTTGAATCCAATTTTATCAGCCAGAGCTTGGTCTATAACGACAGGTACGGCTTCATGAATATCATGGATTGTAACAGCAAAAATCGCTGCTTTATTTGCGTAGCGGTCATCATGATACGCTTCCGGAAATGTGACATGTACGTCAACTATGTCGCCTTTGTTCTGTCCAATCAATTGATCTTCAAATCCAGGAATAAAGGAGCCTGAGCCAAGTTCAAGGGCATGATGCTTCGCAGCACCCCCTTCGATAGCGGTCTTTCCAACAAATCCTGCAAAATCAATGATGACAATGTCACCCTTTTGTGTCTTCCGGGTTTGTTTGATAGGCTTTGTTTCACGATTTTGCTTTGCAATTTTCTCAATAAATTCAGTGACTTGTGTGTCAGGAATCTTAACGACAATTTTATCAAAGGACAGATTATCGAGTTTGATGTCGCCAACCGTTGGAAGAATTTCCATTTTCATTGCAAAATCAAGGTTACTTCCGTCCTCAAATTTAATTAAATTAACTTCTGGCTTAAGTGCTGGTTTAAGCTTGTTATCTTTCAAAACTTTTTCCACTGCCGTATCAACGCATTCTTGAAGAACCTCAGAAAGGGCATCAGATTTATAGCGTTGCTTTAAGAGAGGCAGCGGTATCTTTCCAGGACGAAACCCCGGCATTTTAACTTTCTTCCCAATCGTTTCCAATCGTTTTAAGAGTTTCTCCTCTATGATCTTTGCTGGGACTGTAATTTCGAATTCACGTTTTAGGCCTTTTGAAAGAGTTTCTTTAATTTGCATAATCATTTTCTCGCTTGCTTTAAAATTATGTGAAAAACCTTAATGTTCCTTTTGTTCTTTGTACAGCATTTTGGTGCGGGTGAGAGGACTTGAACCCCCACGACTCTCGTCACCAGATCCTAAGTCTGGCGTGTCTACCAATTCCACCACACCCGCTTGGGAAAATTCATAGCATACCTTAATGAAATTGGAAACTGAAGTTTAGGGTTAATTTAAGAATGTAGTTGCATCACTTCCCACGAGGGGAGAGGTAAAAAAATTCCTCAATTTAATTTTATCTTAAATATTTTTGAGTAATGTGATAAACCATAGATAACAAGTGGAGGAAAAAAGATGACGAGTAATGGAAAATTTTCACCTTATTGGGATGAGGACAAAATGTCTTGGGGTGAAATCGAAAATATCATTGAAGGATACAAGCGTAATGTAGAGCTTATGGCTGTGACGCAACAAATAGCCATTGAAACAACGAAGTCTGTCATACAACTTCAAACTCAATACATGAAGCATGCTTTTGATCAACTGAGCTCTCAAGCAAAGCACGGGTTATCCCCTAACGTTAATGATGATCAATCTGAATTCGGAAAAGCAACTGTAGATAGTGCTGTCCAGCATGCGACTAAGATTAATACAATTCTCACCAAATCTAATGAAAAGATCATTGAGAATGTTCAAAAGCGTTTTAAAGAGGGTTTAGAAGAGTCTGCGGCTACTGTTAAAAAAGCAAAGTCTTCAACGAAAAAATATAGAAAATAAAAAAAATAGTATTCAGTGTTCCTAAAGAATGCTGAATACTAATTTTGAAACTAACTGGTGGTCGGAAATGAGGCTTACGGCAAATAGTTGCAGCTTAGCCGAATAAGATCTGATGGCTCACCCATGTGATAAGGTGTGATTGATTGACCATAAGAATAGGCAAGTCCCATAAAGATGGCTGTAATCATAAAGAAGGGAACAGTTTGGCTTGCAAATTGTAAAGCATCCGTAATTTGTTGTTTCGTCATTTTAGTCTCCGTTAAGTGTTTAATAATTCTTCTGTGGAGAACATAATGCCGGGAAATAGTTAATAACTTATTAACAGAGTGGTTAACAAAACCCTTTTTTTCCGTTAACTTAAAAAAAGTTGTGGATAACTTTCACCTCTCCCCCTGTGGGAGAGGTCGCTCGAAGAGCGGGTGAGGGGTAGGCGGTACGCAGTGTTCTCTGAAATTTCGTTAAAGTTATCTGTCCCCCTCACCCGCCGCTGCGCGTCGACCTCTCCCACACAGCAGGGCAGAGGTGATCTAGGCCGCTTCTTCCTTACCTTCCAGTTGATCAGGTCGCAAACGGACATGAAGGAGAAGGGGAGCAGAGACCGTTATTGATGATATGGTTCCTGCAGCGATCCCGACAATAATGGGTAAGCTAAAGGCTGCAATGACAGGGCCCCCAAAGAAATAAAGCCCGAGGAGTGAGAGAAGCGTTGTTGTCGATGTTAAAATCGTTCTGGACAGGGTTTCGTTAATACTTTTGTTAATCAAATCTCTGAGAGGCATTTTCTTAAACTTTCGAAGGTTTTCCCGGATACGGTCATAGATAACAACCGTGTCGTTAATAGAATAAGTCACCGTGATAAGAACAGCGATAATGGCTGTTTCATTAAATTCCAATTGAAATATCGTGAAAAGTCCTAGAACGATAAGGGCATCATGGGCAAGGGTAATGACCGAACAGACACCAAACTGCCATTCAAATCGAAACCATATGTAGACGAGCATGGCAATCAAGGACCAAAAGATCGCGTAAATACCATTGCGAACCAGATCTTCACTGACTTTAGGGCCAACGGTGACGACTTGGCGATAATCCACGCTCGTGCCAAGTTTTTCTTTAATCTTATTCAGAGCATCAAGTTGGGCTTTCTCTCCGCCGGGTTGCTTTTCCACGCGAATGAGAACATCATTGGGGGAGCCAAACTCTTGGATAGAAACTTCACCCTGAACGATACCGTGTAAATCTGAGCGTAATTTTGAAACATCCGCAGGGCCTTGGGTGCGAATTTCAAGTAAAAGACCACCTTTAAAGTCAATCCCGTAATTAAATCCACGTGTAAACATGGATCCAAAACAAATCAGTGCAATAGCAATAAGTATTCCAAAAATAATGTTTTTCTTGGCTACAAAGTCGTAATTTGTATTATACGGAATAAGCTGTAATCCCATGGGATCCTCTCTTTAAATAGGAAGACGGGTGGGGCGTCTCCATAGTATCCACCAGGCAACAATTTGTTTGGTTAAGGAGATGGCTGTGAACATGGATACAATGATTCCAATTGAGGTTGTCACTGCAAAGCCACGTGTGGGACCAGCTCCAAATTGATACAAAAGACCGACACCAATAAGGGTTGTCAGGTTTGAGTCAATAATGGTCGTCATGGCTCGGTTATAGCCCGCATCAATGGCGCTGAGCATTTTTCTTCCCATCCGTATTTCTTCCTTAATGCGCTCATTAATCAATACGTTAGCGTCCACAGCCATACCAATCGTAAGTGCGATACCAGCAATACCGGGCAAAGTCAGTGTGGCACCTGTCACAGAAAGGGCTGCAAATAAGAGGATAAGATTGAAGATAACGGCTATGTTAGCAACCGCACCGAAGAAGGAATAGGCAATAAACATAAAGGCTGCAACGAGAAGAATCGCAATGATAGTCGCATGTTCACCGGCTATAATGGAATCAGCTCCCAGTCCTGGACCCACTGTCCGTTCCTCAATAACGTTAAGAGGAGCGGGGAGGGCACCGGCTCGCATTAGAAGCGCAAGATCTTGGGCTTGTTGAACTGAAAAAGACCCTGAAATTTGTCCTGAACCACCCAAAATAGGCTCGTGTATATTTGGAGCACTGATGACTTTATCGTCTAAAACAATGGCAAATATCTTGCCGACGTTGTTCTTCGTTGCATCTCCAAATTTCTTTGACCCTATTGAATCAAATTTAAAGCTCACTATCGGGCGATTATATTGATCAAAGCTGGGTTGAGCATCAACGAGGCTATCACCGCTAACAATGACTTGTTTCTTTACAGCATAATATCTCAGCTTATCTCCATGCTCTTCAGCCAGTACATCATTTCCAGGTGTTGGTTTTCCTGGCTCTGCACTGACGGAGGTATCCACAAAGCGGAACTGTAATTTAGCAGTCTTGCCTAAGAGATTTTTGATACGCGTTGGGTCCTCAAGGCCTGGCAACTGAACGAGGATGCGGTCTTCACCTTGTTGTTGAATAAAGGGTTCAGCCGTTCCTGTCTCATCGACACGGCGGCGTACGATCTCAATCGATTGAGCTAGGGCTGATTTCTTACGTTCTCTAATAGCGCTTTCACTCAGTTTAAGAGTGATCCCACCATCTGACGTTGATATGACCTCAGCATCCCGCTCTTCCTTTTTCAGGATTTCCACGGCTTTCGCTAAGTCTGCAGAATCACGCAGCTTTAATGTAACTTCTTCGCCTTTTGGTGAAAGACCGGTGTAACCGATTTGCTCTTTTCTCAATACGGTTCGAGCAGAATCAGCAAGCGTTTGCATTTGCTCTTTCTCAACAGCTTTAAAGTCAACTTCGAGGAGCAAGTGTGCTCCCCCTTGAAGGTCAAGTCCTAAGACAATTTGATGTTTCGGAAACCAACTTGGGAAGCTTTCGAGTTGTTTTTTTGTAAAAAAGTTAGGGCTGACAAACAGGATGCCAAGTAAGCATACACCCACAATCAGCAGTGTTCTCCATAAAGGGATGTGAATCACTGGGCCACCTCATGAAAATTGTGAGACACCATCACCTCTCCCCTTGTGGGAGAGGTCGCCCGAAGGGCGGGCGAGGGGTCTTTAAAATAATCTTCTTCTAGCATATTGTCCTTCATCAAGCTGTATCACGAGTTTTTTCTCCCCCTCACCCGCCGCTGCGCGGCGACCTCTCCCACGCAGGGGAGAGGTGATGGATCTATTAAGCTGACTTCTTTGAACGACCAGCACCCTTTTTCGCAGTAGACTTAGGTGCTGGCGATGACTCTTCAGAGTCATCTGGGACGTTCGCTGTAGATCCTGAGTTGGATATAACGTCAGCGATCATCGAACGAGCGACACGAACGCGCACACCTTCTGCAATCTCTACTTGAACTTCTTGTTCATTGAGGATCTTTGTGATGAAGCCAAAAATACCGCCACTGGTAATGACACGGTCCCCACGCCTCAGGGCAGATAAAAGCAACTTTTGCTGTTGTGCTTTCTTTTGTTGAGGGCGAATCAGAAAGAAGTAAAAGACAACACCGATGAGAAGGAGTGGGAGCAATGACATTGGGTCAAAGCCACCAGTTGAGGCTGTTGCAGCTTGAGCGTGTGCGTCGTTAATCATAATTTCCTCTTTTGGTTAGTAATTATTATTAATGTCCTTTATGACCCAAGTTTGGGTAAAGGATCAATGGGTGTTTTTCCGTCTCGGACTTCAAAGTGCAATTGAGGGCTCTTCACATCACCAGTTTTACCTGATTTTGCAATGACTTGACCTTGTTTGACTTTGTCACCTTTTTTTACGAGAAGTTTTGAGTTGTGAGCATAAACCGTCATCATACCATCCTGATGCTTAATCAAGATGAGCTCTCCTTGAGCGGTGAGGTCGCTTCCCGCGTATTTAACTTCACCAGCAGCTGCAGCCTTTACGGATGTTCCTTCTGGGACTTGAATGTTGATCCCGTCATTTTTACCAGGCTTAAATTTGGAGACGATTTCACCTTCTACGGGCCAAGACAGCTGGACCTGTTGTGGTGCTTCTTCTTTCTTTTCTTCTTTTTTGACGACCTTCTTTTCTTTCTTTTCTTCGGATTCTACTTTTATTGTCTTAGGTTTTGGCGCCGCTTTTTCTTTCTTTTCTTCAGGGGCAGACGCGACTTGTGTCGGCGCTTTTGGCTTTACGACCTTTGCTTGACCAAGAGTCCCCTCGACATTTGGTTTTGATGTGGAAGAATCGGATCCTATTGAATTATCAACAATTTTTGTAACTGCACCCTTTGGTTTTACACCTTTTTCTTCAGCAAGCTCTTGTGCAAGATCATCCGGTAATCCAGCCGGAGCCGCTGTTGGAGCCAGAGCTGCAGCAGTCGTTGCTGGATTTGGTCTTACAGGTGCAGGCTCAGATTTAACCATGGGAAGGGGCTCAAGCGAAGATTTACTGATGTTTTCAGCAGGAGGTGCAAGAGCTTCCGCCATAGAGATCGTATCCGGTGGCGGGATCAAAAGCGTATCGCCCTCTTTCACGTATTGAGGGGTGTCATTCTCTTGATACAGAACTTTTTCATTAACGCCATAGTCTTCGGCAATGGATTGTAAGTTTTCGCCCCCTCGAACAACATGTTCGTTGGGAGCCGGAATACGGAGGACCTGACCCTTTTTGAGCTCATAAGGCGGTTTCAAGTTGTTCGCATTAATCAGAACTTGTGTACGAATGCCATGCTCATGGGCAATTCCATAAACAGTTGAATCGGCACCAGCTGTGACTTGCTTTGCGGGAGCAGCATTAGCGACGGCCCCTAATAACAATGAACAACTGACTAATAATGTAGATGTGTAACGCTTCATAACTTCACCTTCTGTGCTTTAATGACGGACTCTCCCCCCATATAAGGCCTTAATACGTCGGGGATCATAACAGATCCATCTTGATTTTGGTAGTTTTCTAACACAGCAATTAATGTTCGTCCAACAGCAAGGCCGGAACCATTGAGCGTATGGACAAATTGAGTCCGTTTCGTTTCATCTCTAACCCGCGTATTCATGCGCCGTGCTTGATAATCTCCACAGTTCGAGCAGCTAGAAATCTCACGGTATGTGCCTTGACCTGGCAGCCAAACCTCAATGTCATAGGTCTTTTGAGATTGAGCTCCCATATCCCCTGTGCACAATACAACAGTTCTATAGTGTATATTAAGTTTTTCAAGAATGGACTGAGCTGCTGAGAGCTTGCGCTGATGCTCAGCCTCTGACTTGTCAGCAGTTGTAATGCTCACCAGCTCAACCTTATGGAATTGGTGGTTGCGGAACATCCCTCGCGTGTCTTTCCCGGCTGATCCAGCTTCTGAGCGGAAGCAAGGTGTATAGGCCACATATCTGATAGGGAGTTGATTTAATTCAAGAATTTCTTCAGCGACTAAGTTTGTTAAGGGCACTTCCGCCGTTGGGATGAGCCAGTACTCATTCGTCGTTGCAAAGGCATCTTCCGCAAACTTAGGAAGTTGACCGGCCCCATACATTGCTGATGAACGGACAAGATAGGGAGGTGAAACCTCAACATACCCAAATTCTTGTGTATGAACATCGATCATGAAGGCGGCCAGCGCGCGTTCTAGGCGGGCAAGCTCACCCTTGAGGACAACAAAGCGGGCCCCGGAAATCTTAGCGGCTTCCTCGAAATCCATCAGGGCGAGATCTTCCCCAATCTCAAAGTGTTGCTTAGGCTCAAAAGTAAAGGTTGGCTTTTCCCCCCAAATGCGAACTTGTTGATTGTCTTTTTCTGATGTGCCTATGGGAACGTCAGAGCTGGGTACATTCGGCAGCACCTCAAGCATTTGCTTCAATTGTTCCTCAAGGATGGCCGTTGCTTCTTCTTCAGCGGGGAGCTTTTCACGTAACCCTGCAGCCTCTTCCATCAAAGCATCCGCATTTCCGCCTGAGCGCTTGGCTTCACCAATCTGCTTTGCGAGCTGATTGCGCTTGTTTTGGAGGTCTTGAACCGATTGAATCGCAGCACGGCGAGACTCATCATGTTCAATGATTTGATGGGCGCTTGGCTTCATTCCACGATTTTTTAAAGCCGTATCAAGGGCCCCTTGGTTTTCTCTAATCCATTTGATGTCTAACATCAGCTCGTCCTCTCTTATTCAGAGATACTTTTACCAAAATTATAGAAATTTCATAGAGGGCATATAAAGGAATTATCAAACTTAAAGGACTAATGATGTCCGGTGGCGTGATAATAGCCGCGATAACGACAATGGTGAGGAAGGCGTACTTGCGTTGTCGCTTAAGGCTTTCCAGGGTAATAACCCCCAGTTTTGAAAGGCCTAAGAGAACGAGCGGCAGCTGAAACGAAAGGCCAAAAGCCATAATAAGCTTGATCATGAGGGAGAGGTATTCGCTCATCCGGGCTTCGAGCTGTAAGGAGAGTCCGTTTGCAGAGCCGGGCAACTCAAAGCTTAAGAAGAAAGCCCATGCCCAGGGGCATACGACATAATAGGCAAGACTTGCTCCCATAAGGAAGAGCAGGGGACTTGTGATGAGAAAGGGCCAAATGGAGCTCCGTTCATGATCATAAAGGCCCGGCCCTACAAACAGCCAGGCTTGAAGCAAAATATAGGGGAAAGTAATAAGAAACCCACCGAAGAAGGCGATCTTCAGATAAGTCATAAAGGCTTCCGTAAGGCCTGTATAAATGATCCTGCGCCCTGATTCCTCCCCCATGGCTTGCCATAATGGTTCGGTCAAGAACTGGAACAAGGTAGGGGCAAGCGGGTAGCAAAGTGCAACACCAAAAGCAAGCGCGAGAAAGGCGTACAACAACCGGCGCCTTAATTCAATGAGATGTTCAAGAAGGGGCTTTTGCATCACCTCTCCCCTTGTGGGAGAGGTCGCCCGATAGGGCGGGTGAGGGTACGTAAAATTCTCTTAATCTGCATAATGTCCTTCATCAAGTTCTATCACCCAGTATATCTCCCCCTCACCCGACCCTTCGGGTCGACCTCTCCCACGTAGGGGAGAGGTGAGGGTGCCGCTTTGTTCTTGATGGCATCCTCACCTTTTTTCATAGGGTTAAAGGTATGTATAATACTTTCTTTTATGACATTCTATATAATAATGCAATATAAACTTACTGATGAGTTACTGATAGACCATAAGTAATATCAACATCCCCGCCGTTATTGTATACAGCAGACGCTCTTATACCTTCTAAACGTGAGTCATTAGGGAACTCACCAAATAATTGCCCTGGAGACTTATGCTCAAACATAGTATTGGTATGATGATTTAGAACAGAGAGTGTGCAATCTTTATAAACTACAAAACAATTATGGCCTGTTTTTTTTAGTGTGAAGAACTCGCACTTATTTTGTAAAACAGCTGGTGTTTTCTTTAGGACTTCTTCTGTACAATAATTTCCTTCCTTGCCCGGCGTAGAAGATGTCGCAAGAGCCAATTGCGTTTTAAGATTGGGATATTCTACATGAATTTTTAGGGTTTTTAAACTTGCATCATTTTTGAATAATGTTGTGCTCTTTAGGATTAAATCCTTACGGTCCTCTAAAATACCCGTTTTAGCATTCAGAACCTGTATTAAACAGTGTTTAGCTAATATATGGCACATTCCTTCCTTAGTAATATGAATGTCTTCTAAAATGCACCCGCTTTGGAGAACGGCTGGTGTATTACCAAGAATTTCTTTTCTACAAAAATCCTCTGCTTTGCTTGCTGTAGATATGATAGCACTCAATGCTACGAGGCTTGTCATCGCTAGGATATTTCTCTTGGTCATTTCAGGGTCTCCTTTTTTATATTGGTGTTATTGGAATGCTTCGTTTTTTATAATCCGAGGATCTAAGAAATGATTGATCCCCGGATCAATAAAAAATACTTACTTAGTTACCGCGAGGCCATAAGTAATCTCAATTTTGTCAGGGTATCTAAAGTTAAATTCCACTTTCTCTAAACGCGAGTCATTGGGCAAAGTTCCAGATACATGACTTGTTTTAGCCTCTACCATTTTATTCGTTTTGGGGGCAAAGACCAATGTGGTACAATTGTCATATTCAACATGACATTGATTCCCTTCTACTTTTCGAAATTCACCCAATTTGCATCCTTGTTTTAAAACAGCAGGAGTTTTGTTAAGCGTTTCTGAGTTACAATAATCTCCGGCCTTGCCAGGAGTACGAGGAATACCTAAGCCTCCATCCTTGGTGCTACGGTCTTCCAGTCTAGGATATGTGACAAATACGTGTAATGTTTTTAAACTTTCGTTATTATCGAATAGGATTGTCTTCTCAAAGCTCAAATCAGTCCGATGATCCATGCTGTCTGTCTTTGCATTAAATATGGGAACTATGCACTTATGAGCTAAAATATGACATTTATTTCCTTCTTTATGGATATCTTCTAGAAGACACTTACTTTCTAATATAGCTGGTGTATGGCTCAGATGTTCCTTATTACAGAAGTCCTCTGCTTTGCTTGCTGTAGATATGATAGCACTCAATGCTACGAGGCTTGTCATCGCTAGGATATTTCTCTTGGTCATTTCATGTGCTCCTATTTTTATATTAGTGTGAACGTTAAATTCACATAAAAAATAGCAGGGATTACTTAAAAATTCGTTAATGTTGTTTTTTGGAAAGTGGCGTCCGCTTCTTCTTCGCATCCTCAACCTCTTTCACATGGTGAATAGCCTCGAACTCGGCCATGAAATCAGCGGAGAGGCGGCGGAGGGTTTGAATGAGGCGTCCTACCGTAAAGAGGACTTTGGGAAGATCTTTCGGGCCGATGATCACGAATGCGAGAAGTGCTATGAAAAGGATCTCAGCCCAGCCGGCGAGTGTCATGCGTCTTTCTCAGGCTTTGATGCATCAACGAGCTTGTGTGGTTTTTCCTCACCGTCCTTCATTCCATCCTTAAAAGCTCTGAGGCCTTTTGCGAGGTCGGTCATGATGTTCGGAAGCCTGCGGGCTCCGAATACAATCAATACGGCTACGAGAACGAGTAGGATATGACTTAAACTTAATCCCATAAAAATATCTCCTCTTTAATTCAATATACTATATATACATTAATCTAAGATAATCCAGCTAATAATGCAATAAATTCGACAATTGATTCGATGGGGCCTTTAATAAGCCAGGAAATAATACTAAATCCTAACAAGGGTCCCATCAAAAGAAGGCCGAAAATGATAAAGATTCCGTAAGGTTCCGTGCGGGCTAAGGGTCTAGCCAACACATCTGGCAAGAGTCCTACGGCAACCCGTCCACCATCGAGAGGGGGGAGGGGAATCATGTTAAAGACGGCAAGCGTTACGTTAAGGAAGAGGGAGAGTGTTAGCATTTCCTTAAGAACGAGAGCAACCTCAGCTGAAAAAAAGCCTAAGAAATGCATGAGAAGGGCAGAAATAAAGGCAAGCAGCATATTCATCCCCGGCCCAGCGCCCGCGACGTAAACGCTATCGATGCGAGGATGGCGGAGTCTTCCAAAATTGACAGGGACCGGTTTTGCATATCCAAACAGTATGGGTGATCCTGTTATCAGCAAGACGCCAGGAATCAGAATTGTCCCGATCGGGTCTATATGACGTATGGGATTGAGGGTAACACGTCCTAAACGTTTAGCCGTATCATCTCCAAACATCAACGCAACATACCCATGAGCCGCTTCGTGAAGTGTAATCGCTATAAGGATAGGAACACCAAATATGAGGATGCGCAGGAATAGATCCATTAATTAGCCTTCCTTTGTAAAGGATGGGTGAAGGCGATCACACCCTTCATGACCTCAATCATTTCCTTCATGTTCCCAGAACAGTGTAATACCGCGTCACACCCAGCATCAAGAGATTTATAGGCTCGATCATAAAAAGAACCGGAGAGAGCTTTCATGCCTAAATCATCACTGATGAGAAAGCGTTGAAAGCCAATCTCGCTTCGAATAATTTCGTTGATAAGGGTTGAGGATTGAGTTGCGGGATTATAAGGATCGACGGTTGAATAAATAATGTGTGCCGTCATAGCCCAAGGACAAGAGGCATTTGCTTTAAATGGGGCAAAATGAGGGAGAAGTTCCTTAAAGGACAGAGAAACGACGGGCAGTTCCTCATGGCTATCACAGACTGCGGGTCCGTGACCGGGAATGTGTTTCATGATAGGAATAATGCCGCCCTCTTGCAATGTCTTTATGGCAACGGCTCCCAGTTCAGCGACGATCTTTGGATCTGAGCTAAAGGTTCTGTCGCCCATGATGGCACTCGCTCCCTGGACATCAAGATCGAGCATAGGGGTGCAATTTGCAGTGATGCCGATATCCTTCAATTCTTCAGCAATTTTTTTATAGGCTTCCTGGACATTTCTTGTCGCATCTTCAAGACTTCCCTTTGCGAGGACTGCACTCGGAGGTGGCTCAAACCAATGAGGTTGTTTAAGGCGAACGACTCTCCCCCCCTCTTGATCAATTAAAATCTGGCAATTGGTATGAGTGACGGTTGATTTAAGGTCTTCAATCAACGCTTTAAGCTGGGGTTTATCCTGAACATTGCGTTGAAAAATGATAAATCCAAGGGGTTGTGATTCTTTAAAAAACTCTCTTTCCTCATTTGTAAGCGTTAGAGAGGAACATCCAAAAACAACAGGGGAGGGAACATTACCGAATGACAAGGCATTCCACCTTTCTTTCCTTAAGGGTTGAACATGATTGACTTGCGGATTCCTGACTCTCAAAAGGGCCAGTACGCAATCTATAATAAATACCTTTTTCTGCCCCTAAGTCAACTTTTTGAATGGTTGGCTTGTATCCTCCTAAAACATCGCTATGCTTTTTTGAAAGACGAGCCCATTCTGATTCAGCAATATCATAGCTTTTTAAAGACCCCAGTTGAATAAAAACGGTGCCTTTAACGATTTTCTTTTTTTCTTTTGGTGCTTCTTGCTTGACGACCACTTTCTCGACTTTCTCTGCGGGTGTATCGACTTCAATTAAATCTTCAATTGAGGTAATCTTTGGGGAGTCCATTTCAGGGGTTGAAACCTTTTCTATATCTAAATCTTCGGGTTGATACTGCTCGACCATCTTAACGGTTTCCTGGTTGACTTGTGCAAGAGGGGTTTCAGGATCGGGAAGGATATGTTCAACCGTTGATGTATTTTTATCCTCACGGATACGTCCATAAACCAACTTATCCTGGTGTTTAACTGTGGGAACCCCTTGGTCTTCCGCTTTTATTTTGGTCGGCGCTTCATCCGCACGCACAAGAGGTATGCTATTTTTATTGTTTATACTTTCTTTCGGAGAAAAATAATACCAACCTCCAAGTATAAGACCAATGAGAATTATGACTAATACAATAAAGCGAAAAGGGCCTCCAAAGTGAAACCAGCTGTCATCCTCAGAATCCCTCCAAAGACGATCATTTTCATTCGGTGAATAAGTCATTCTCTCATCTCCTCTACAGGGGTAATCCCAAACACTTGAAGCCCGGAACCAATAACAAACGCAACAGCTTGAAGCATCGCCAAGCGAGCCCGTGTGAGTTCGCGGTTTTGGGGTAAGATAAAGCGCAACAAGGTATTGTCCTTTCCTTTATTCCATAACATATGAAATTGAGCGGCTATTTCATACAGGTAATAACACAACCGATGGGGCTCTCTGGCTAAGGCTGCAATCTCAACTTGACGTGGCCAACCTGCGAGCAACTTAATCAACTGAAGCTCATCTTCATCAGTGAGTTGATCAAAAGAACGGGCAGGGGATTTGTCCCAATCGGGGAAGGTTTCACTGGCCATCCGCATGACAGAATGGCAACGGGCATGGGCATATTGTATGTAAAATATGGGATTATCTTTTGTTTGTTCAAGGACCTTTTTGAAGTCAAAGTCAAGGTGAGCGTCACTCTTACGACTGATCATCATAAACCGATAGGGGTCTTTACCGACCTTTTCAATAACATCGCGGACCTCAATAAAATTCCCCGACCTTTTCGACATTTTGAAAGGTTTCCCATTCTCCATGAAATTGACAATTTGGCACAACAGAACGTCCAAATGTCCTTTGCCTTCTGTAATGGCTTTTACGGCTGAGGTCACACGCCTTACGGTTCCCGCATGGTCAGCTCCCCAGACGTTAATCATTTGGGCGTATCCACGACGATATTTGTCATAATGATAGGCGATATCGCCTGCAAAATAGGTCCAGGATCCATTCGCCTTTTGAAGGGCACGGTCTGAATCATCTCCAAATTCAGTCGATCTAAATAGCAGCTGCTCACGAGGTTCCCAATTCTCAACTCCTTTGCCTTTAGGGGCCTCAAGGGTTCCCCTATAGACGAGGTCTCTCTTTTTCAAGAAGTCGATGGCTTCTTCAACAGCATTTGTGCGATGAAGTTCTGTTTCTGAGGTAAATACTTCATGGGTGATTCCCATCAACGCAAGATCATTCCGAATCATGGTCATCATGGCATTAACAGCAAATTCACGGAAGGGTTCTAACCATTGTTCTTCGGGCAGATCGAGCCATTTAGAGCCATCTCGTGTCGCCAAGGCTTCTCCAACAGCAATAAGATAATCACCAGGATAATAGCCTTCCGGTATTTCTCCAATGTCCCGACCCAGGGCTTCGCAATACCTCAGGTAAGTTGACTTTGCGAGTTTTTCAGCCTGACCGCCAGCATCATTCACATAGTACTCACGTAAGACGCGATACCCAACCTTTTCGAGAAGGGTGGCAAGAACATCAGCGACGATAGCCACACGCCCATGGCCTGCGTGTATGGGGCCTGTAGGATTAGCTGAAACGTATTCCAGGTTTATCTTTTCACCAAGACCCATTGTGGAATCGCCAAATGCCAATTTCTTGTCCAAAATGACAATCAGTTGTCCATACCAAAATTCAGGGGTTAGCTTGAGATTAATAAAGCCAGGACCTGCAACAGAAACACTCTCCACAAAGGGCACACTCTTCAACTCGTCCGCAATAAGTTCTCCGAGTTCACGGGGATTCTTTCCCGCGGGCTTAGAGAGCATCATTGCCGCATTCGTGGCTAAGTCCCCATGGGAGGGATCCCGTGGAGGCTCAGTTGTTATCTTGTCATAGTCAAGACCCTCAGGCAAAAGACCTTTATTTTCGAGGGTTTTGAGGACTTTTAAAATTTCGTCCCGGAAACTATGGAAAAAGTTCATTCCCATCACCATTTAAATGTTATAGAAGGCTTTTACCACATCATTAAGGATTCGTCCAATAGCCTTGAGAGGAAAAAGAAGCGTATGACAATTCAACTGACAGACAGTGCTGCAAAAAGGATCTTCTCGCTTATTGAAGCTGAGGCAAACCCGATGGCTTTTCGAATTACTGTACTGGGCGGTGGCTGTTCAGGATTTCAATATAGCTTTGCTCTAGACGGTGACTTGAGTTCAGAAGACCAAGTCTTTGATGTTAAGGGTGTTAAGGTTGTTACTGACGAAGCCTCACTCGCCCTTCTTGAAGGGGTGGAGATTGATTTTGTGGAAGAGCTGATAGGGGCTTCCTTCCAAATTAAGAACCCGAATGCGAGTTCTTCCTGCGGTTGCGGGAATTCCTTTTCAATCTAGGATACTTTTTTAACCGGTTCATCTCGATCTGTGAGAACTCTTGCTCGGTTGTTCCAGGTGAGTGCATAGAAAAATGCGCCGATGAGGGAGGTCAAGATAAAGATTGTGAATCCCCACTCCCAGCCATAAACCTCAACAACCTTTCCAAATCCGGCTCCTGAGGCGATGGCTGATCCAGCATAAGCAAAGCTGCCTGTGAATCCAGTTGCAACGCCGACAGCTCTCTTTGACGCAAAATCAGCAACGGCAACGCCATTGAGAACTTGAGAGCCATTTAGGAAAAATCCTGCAACCATTAAGATGCCGGCATCCAGGAAGGGTGATCCTCCTGGAACTTTCAAGAGGACAAAAAGGGAGATTGAAAGGCCGATGAGGCAAATCGTGCCGACGGGGCCGCGCCTTCCATCAAACACCTTATCAGAGACAATGCCTGCGATAATCCCTCCAACGAGACAAGCAATTTCAAAAGCGACAAGCTGCATCCCTGCAATCACAAGTGTTACACCCTTAAATTCCTTTAAAAAGGTAGGTGCCCAAAAGAAAATTCCCATACGGGGTATATAGAGGCACATATTTGCGAAAGCCATATACCATACAAGCTTGTTCGCCATGACGGTTGTTAGGACTTCTTTTAAGGTGATGCGTTCATCATAAACGTTGGAAACATGATCAATATCCCCTTTGTACTCTTCAACGGGAGGGAGGCCCACTTCTTTTGGTGTGTCTCTTAAGCGGTTAAAGAGAAAAAAGGCAAGGCCCATTGATATAAAAGCGGGTATAAAGAAGGCGTATCGCCACCCAAAATTTTCAATGACGAATCCACCAATTCCAAAGATGGCAACAGCGCCTATTTGGTGAGAGGAAGCCCAAAGGGCCCATTTTGATCCGAGTTCTTTAGGACTAAACCAATGGGTAATAATACGTGCACAAGCAGGCCATCCCATAGATTGGAACGCACCGTTAAGACCCCACAGGAGAGCAAAAAAGATAAGACTCGATCCAAAGCCCATGAAAATGCTTATGATGGCTGAGAGGAAGAGGCCAATGGACATAAAGTAGCGAGCATCAGAACGGTCACTAAAATAACCATTAATGAGTTTTCCAACGCCATAGCTAATAGAGAAAATCGAAGCAATCCACCCAATCTCGAGTTTAGTATACCCAAACTCATCACCAATAGCGGGCATGGCCATGGATAGGTTTTGACGAACCAAGTAGAAAGCGGCATACCCAATGATTGTGGCATAAAGCATTCGCGTGCGCCAATAAGTGAAACTTCCCTTTTCAGCTGAGAAGATCTTACCGACTGTACCGGTAACGTTTCGTGTAATGGCTTTCGCAACTGTAGTCATTCAACCATCCTTATCGTTACTAAAAGTGGGCTAAGTTTAGGCAAAAAAGGGAGTAAAGTTCAAACAAAAAGTTTTCCTGAAAAATCAATGCACTAATCAAAAAAACTGAATGTGAAAAGCATGTTGTTGTAAAAAAGTCATTATTGAGAAATGAAAAGGCCGTTCACCTCT
>Ga0207080_1094_pt1 | contig 19335 bp, 20 predicted proteins | sample Alteio_BWMinHeat_58_FD_153532 | JGI IMG/M metagenome (GOLD analysis project Ga0207080, IMG submission 153532) | Enriched cells from forest soil in Barre Woods Harvard Forest LTER site, Petersham, Massachusetts, United States -... | ecosystem: Environmental > Terrestrial > Soil > Temperate forest >...
CCACATGATGTGTGTCCTTCTGTGGATAGGGTGTGCATAACAACGGTATAATTTGGGGATGCTTTACCAAAAGAAGACTTCTTGTGGATAAGAGTAAAGTATGAGCATTTATATGCACCTGTTAATATCCTTATCCCGTCCTCGGGATAAGTGTAACTCTGCGCTTGATGTTCTCTTCTTATCCCCATATGTCCTCATACTCTAATGGCTCTAAGATAACATAATTTTGTAGTTTTCCACACTGTTCTCAATTTTACCCTGTGGATAAAAAAACCTGTGCACAAGTCCGGGATAAAATTTAATCCCCACAATTCATGGGTATCCACTACTACTACAAACTCTTATATATAATTAAAGAGAAGAAAGAGGAGCGACGGCGCATGTCAAAATTTCTAGATGTTTTCAAAGGCAAAAGGGACGAGAGTCCTCCCCTCTGGTTTATGAGGCAAGCGGGTCGTTATCTTCCAGAGTATCAAGAGGTGCGCAAAATAGGCAAAACGTTTTTGGATCTGTGTTACGCCCCCGATCTTGCAGCCAAGGTCACTCTCCAACCCATTGAGCGGTTTGGACTTGATGCGGCCATTATCTTTTCAGATATCCTTGTCATCCCACATGCTTTAGGGCAAAACGTATCCTTCGAAGAAGGAAAGGGTCCCATTTTAGGAGACCTCCCAGACCTTCATATAAATGTGGAAACACTCTCCCCGGTTTATCAGACGATTCGTCGGGTGAAAGAGAAACTGCCGGCGGATACCCCGCTCATTGGCTTTGCAGGGGCTCCATGGACGCTGGCTCTTTATATGCTGGAAGGACAAGGGAGCCGTGATTTTGCGAAGGCAAAGACGCTAGCTTTTTCAGAGACGCAAATGTTTGATGACCTCCAAAACGTCCTTGTGGAGGCGATTACGGCCCATCTCACAGCGCAAGTTGAGGCAGGGGCGGATGCGTTACAGATTTTTGATACATGGGCCGGGCTTTGTCCTGCAACGCACTTTGAGAGGTGGGTCATGGGGCCGACACGGACCATTGTGACAAGCCTTCGTCAAGTCTATCCGGACATTCCTATCATTGGCTTTCCAAAGGGGATTGGGCCTCAGCTGATTGAGTATGGAGAGACGTCTGGTATTTCGGGGCTAAGCCTGGACAGCTCGACTCCACTGACGTGGGCCAACCAATACCTCTCTAACCATTTGATTTTACAGGGAAATCTCGATCCTCTCCTGCTCGTGGTTGGAGGAGACCCCTTAAAGCAAGCCATACACGCCATTCATGAGCAAATGAAAGATAGGCCTTACATTTTTAATCTCGGCCATGGTATCGTTCCTCAAACACCAGTTAAACATGTGGAAGATTGCGTTAAATGGGTCAGGGCTCTCAAACAACCAAAACAGCTGTCGTCCTGCTCAATTTAGGAGGGCCAAAGGCGCTTGACGAGGTGGAGCCTTTTTTGATGAGCCTCTTTTCCGATCCGGCCATTGTCACCCTCCCCAATCCTTTCCGCTATGTTTTAGCTAAATGGATTACGAAAAAAAGACTCCCAGAGGCTCACCACATCTACAGTCTCTTAGGAGGGGGGTCGCCCCTTCTGGAGAACACAGAAGCTCAAGCCACCGCATTATCTAAAGAGCTAGGAGAGGCATACCGTGTCTTTGTTTCCATGCGTCATGCAGCTCCAAAAGTGAACCACGCCCTTGATCAGGTTAATGCTTATAGACCGGATAAAGTCATTCTTCTGCCTTTGTATCCTCAATATTCGACCACAACGACAGGATCCGCATTTAAAGCCTGGGAAAAGGCTACAAAGGATTTTCCCTGTCAGACGACCACAATTCACAGTTACCCCTCTCAAGGGGGCTTTGTAGAGGCCATAGGGGACCTTTTTACACCGATTTATAAGGAGGCTTTGTCCCATGGCACTCCCCGTATTTTGTTAACAGCACACGGCCTGCCTGAGAAGACCATACGAGCTGGAGATCCCTATCAATCTCATGTGGAAGAGACCGCGGGAGCTTTTCTTGAAGCCCAGGGGCCCCTTGATGCCGTTCTCTGTTATCAAAGTCGTGTCGGTCGTTTAAAATGGACCGGCCCCTATACGGAAGATGAAATTGTGAGGGCCTCTCAGGAAAAACGTCCTCTCATTGTCGTCCCGCTCTCCTTCGTCTCAGAGCATTCCGAAACCCTTGTTGAACTTGATATGACTTACAAAAAACTAGCGCTTGAGAAAGGGTGTCCTGCCTATTTCCGCGTGCCTACGGTAGGCTGCCATCCCTCTTTTATTAAGGGCCTTGCTGAGTTGGTGCATCTTCACCTCTCCCCCTGTGGGAGAGGTCGCCCGAGTGGGCGGGTGAGGGGGCCGTAGTTTCAGTAAGGCTCTTTGTTTATGAGTAAGGATATAGATATTCTTAATCCATAATGTCTGTCTTCATTTGTGTTGACCGCCCCTCACCCGCCGCTGCGCGTCGACCTCTCCCACAGGGGGAGAGGTGATGCTGCCGCCTATGATTTCCATGGATAAGTTCTGGGGTTCGCAAATCAAACTTATTCGGAGTATACTCCGGATAGGATAGACTTATCCGGAATAAGTACCGTTAACAAACAAAAAAACCACTTAAGGACAAAACATGCTCGCTGATTATTATCTCACTCTGAAAGCTCTCCATTTTCTGGCTGTGATTGCTTGGATGGCGGGGCTTTTGTATTTGCCTCGGCTTTTTATCTATCATATGGAATTTGAGGTGGGCTCGAAAACCTATGAGACTTTTTGTACGATGGAGCGGCGGCTTTTGAAAATTATTATGCTTCCCTCCATCATTATGACCTTTGGATTTGGGATATTGCTCGCTTTTTCCATGGGGACGTGGTCAGCGCCCTGGTTTCATATGAAGCTCATGCTCGTCCTTCTTCTTGCGGCTCTTCATGGCTATTTGTCACGCATTGCAAAACAATTTGCGAAGGGGGAAGGGTCTCCTCTTTCAAGAAAAGCATTGATTTTACTCAATGAAGTGCCTTTTTTGCTTGCCATAGGCATCGTCTTTTTGGCTGTTTTCAAACCTTTTTAAAATAACACTTGTAATTTTGGTAAAGGTTTGGCATTGATAATTTCATTCTAACAAACAATCCCCAGTGATAAAATCAATGAACCTAAAAACTTTGAAGTTAAAGACCCCTGCAGAGCTCTTAACCCTTGCTGAAGAGCTCTTGGTTGAAAATGCGAACACAATGCGCAAACAAGATATGATGTTTGCCATTTTAAAAAAGATGGCCGAAAAAGGCGAAATCATTTTTGGAGGCGGCGTTGCTGAGCTTCTTCAGGATGGATTTGCTTTTCTCCGCTCCCCTGAAGCTAACTATTTACCCGGCCCGGATGATATCTATGTTTCCCCCAGTCAGGTGCGGAAATTTGGACTTCGCACAGGGGATACGGTCGAAGGAGAAATTCGTGCCCCGAAAGATGGCGAGCGGTACTTTGCTCTCCTGAAGGTGAACACCATTGATGGTGAAGCCCCGGATGCTTTGAAGCACCGTATTAACTTTGATAACTTAACGCCTCTGTATCCTGAAGAAAAACTCAACTTAGAAATTGAAGATCCGACCTATAAAGACCTAACCCAAAGAGTTATAGAACTTGTTGCTCCCATCGGGAAAGGTCAACGTGCATTGATTGTGGCTCCGCCTCGTTCTGGTAAAACCGTCATGATGCAAAACATTGCTCACTCCCTTGCGGTGAATCATCCTGAAGTGACGTTGATCGTTCTTTTAATTGATGAACGTCCTGAAGAAGTGACAGACATGGCCCGCTCTGTGAAAGGTGAAGTCATCAGCTCCACCTTCGATGAACCCGCATCACGTCACGTCCAAGTTGCTGAAATGGTTATTGAAAAGGCAAAGCGCCTTGTTGAGCTCAAGCATGATGTTGTGATTCTTTTGGATAACATTACCCGTCTTGCCCGTGCTTATAACACGGTTGTTCCCTCATCAGGTAAGGTTCTGACCGGTGGTGTGGATGCGAATGCGCTTCAACGTCCAAAGAGGTTTTTTGGAGCGGCTCGAAACATTGAAGAAGGGGGATCCCTCACGATTATCTCCACGGCCCTGGTGGATACAGGCTCTCGTATGGATGAAGTCATTTTTGAAGAATTTAAAGGAACCGGTAACTCGGAAATTATTTTGGATCGCAAGTTGTCTGATAAACGTACCTTCCCTGCCATTGATATTACAAAGTCAGGCACGCGTAAGGAAGAGCTTCTCGTGCCAAAAGATCTTCTCACTAAAATGTGGGTTCTCCGCCGTGTTCTCATGCCAATGGGAACAACAGACGGGATGGAATTCCTCCTTGAAAAACTCAGGAATACAAAGAACAACGCCGAGTTTTTTGAGTCGATGAATTCATAAAATGTTTCACGTGAAACATTTTTAGTTTCTCTTTGAACGAAGTGGAGCAAGGACGTGTTTTCTAAATTTGAGCGATTTGTAGCTTTCAGGTATTTGAGAGCCCGGCGGCAGGAAGGATTTATTTCTGTCACCGCCTGGTTTTCCTTTCTTGGCATTGCCTTAGGCGTTGCGGCGCTCATTATCGTAATGTCTGTCATGAACGGCTTTCGCCATGACCTTCTCGAAAAAATCATTGGAATGAATGGTCATGTGACGGTTTATGGAAGAGCTGACCCTCTCCCCAATTTTGATACACTCACAGACTCCATAAAAAAAATACCCGGCATTACGCGAGCTAACCCTATTGTAGAAGGCCAAGCGATGGGAACGGCTCATGGAAATGCTACAGGGGTGATGGTTCACGGGATGCGTCCCGTTGATCTTGAAGCTCATAAAAATATAACAGAGAATTTAATGGCGGGCGGGATGACTCTTTTTGATCGTCCGAATTCAGCGATTATCGGGCGAAGGCTTGCAGAAAAACTGGGGCTTATTGTCGGGGATAAGCTGACGCTCGTTGCGCCTCAAGGAACGGAAACCGCATTCGGGACGATGCCACGAACCCGTACATTTGAAGTCGCCGGCATTTTTAATGCGGGTATGATTCAATATGATTCCGCCTTTGTCTTTTTACCCCTTGAATCCGCACAGAAGTTTTTCCAACTTGGGGACGGCGTCTCAGGGATCGAGATATTCACCGATAATCCAGAAAAAATTGATCTCTATAAAGATCAGCTTTATAGCACCGTCGGAGATCGAGACGTGAAAATTGTGGATTGGCAACAAACGAATAAGGAATTCTTTAGCACTATTAAGGTGGAGCGGAATGTGATGTTTATCATTCTCACCCTCATTATTTTGGTCGCGTCCTTTAACGTGATTTCAACACTCATTATGCTGGTTAAGGATAAGGGCAGAGATATCGCCATTTTACGAACAATGGGAGCCACAAAAGGCATGATGATGCGTGTCTTTTTTATTGCGGGTTCATCCATTGGTGTGATGGGAGCTTTTGTCGGAACGGTCTTTGGTCTTTTATTCTGTTGGAATATTGATTCCATCCGTAAAGGAATTGAAGCCCTCTTGGGGACTGAGCTTTTCCGCGCTGAAATCTATTTTCTTACCAAACTGCCCGCTAGAGTTGATTTAAATGAGGTAGCACTCGTTGTCATGATTGCCCTTGGCCTAACATTCCTTGCGTCTCTTTATCCCTCGTGGCGGGCCTCCCGCCTCGATCCAGTGGAGGCTCTTCGCTATGAGTAAACCTGTTCTTTCGTTAAGAGGTCTCACCCGTACTTTTCATCAGGGCACAGAGGTGCTCCATGTCTTGAAAGAAGTGAATCTCGATCTCTACCCCGGTGAGATTGTAGCCCTAGTCGGTCCCAGTGGATCTGGAAAATCGACCCTGCTGCAGACGGCCGGCCTTCTTGAAAAGACCGATGGAGGCGATATTATTATTGATGGGAAGTCCTGTGCTACTTTAAATGACGCAGATCGTACCCAAATCAGACGGGAAGTCCTCGGCTTTGTCTATCAATTTCATCACTTACTCCCTGAGTTTGATGCGGAGGAGAACATTATTTTACCCCAAATGATCGCCGGTAAATCTTATGGTGAGGCTCGGACGCGAGCAAGGGACTTGCTTCAAGAAGTCGGTATCTTAGAGAGGGCGAACCATCGTCCTGCGCGTCTCTCCGGGGGAGAACAACAGCGGGTTGCGATCGTCCGAGCTCTTGCCAATCGACCGAAAGTTTTGCTGGCAGATGAGCCAACAGGGAATTTGGATGAGCAAACGGCGAAGGCTGTTTTTGAAAAACTAACGAATCTCGTTCGAAAAGATAATCTCGCCGCGCTCATTGCGACCCATAATATGGACCTTGCCTCAAATATGGATCGCATCCTAACGTTGCATGAAGGTAAATTGGTGGGTTGATAGATAAAGGGTTCACCTCTCCCCTTGTGGGAGAGGTCGACGCGCAGCGACGGGTGAGGGGTGTCGTCAACACAAATGCAAACAGACATTATGTATTATGGATATCTATATCCTTACTAACAAACAGAGAATCTTACTGATATTACGTACCCCTCACCCGCCCTTTCGGGCGACCTCTCCCACAAGGGGAGAGGTATAAAAGTAAAAGAAATTACGCATTTTAATAAAATATTAAGTGCATATCATATACTATACTATTGGGTAAACTTTTATTCATACATTAGGAGGAAAAAATGTCTATTCCAGTTATGCAGATCTTCAGGGAAAGTTTTAGTTCCTTTAAGGGGAATAAGCTTTCATGGCTCAGACTCGCATTTGCGCCCTTTATGCTTTATGTCTTTGGATTCTTTGTCATTATGGTGGCAGGCATTATGTCAGGACAGCCTATACACACAGGGCAAGCTCCGGTCGGGTTTTGGCCTGTTTTTGCGCAAATTCTCTATTTCATTTTCTCAATCATTGCGTCAGGAAGTCTTTATATTAATGGGTATCGTTACGGTATTCTTAAAGAAGGGGGCGACCATTGGTGGCTATTGCAAATGAATGCACGTCTTGTAAAGTTAATATTGTATTCATTATTACTTGGCTTGATCGCTATTGGTTTCATCCTCTTAGGAGTAGGCATTGTCTTTGCAGCCCATATGATGGCTCATAGTGTATTTCTTAATGTCCTCTTAGGAACAGTTGTTGGACTTTTTGGATTTTATGCTCTGATACGTCTGACTCTCCTTTTTCCTTTGATTGCTATTGAGAGGGAAAATCCATTAAAGACAAGCTGGAATCTGCTAAAGGGAAATGTTCTTCGTTTGATTGGACTTTCCTTAATCATTGGCCTTAAAATCATTGGGATCATGCTTCTCGGATTCATTGCTATAGGTTTTGTGGGATATCTATTGTTCCTCATTTCACCGGTTCTGCTGGTTGTTCCTATAGTTGTGGGAGGACTCTTTATTGCCTATATCTGGCTTTTGAACTGGGCCGTTATGACGAAGGCAATATCTCTCGTGTATTTGTCCTTTACGGAAGGTAAGGTTTAGTTTCAAAGATTGATCCTTATTTCGTTTTCGTGTAGAAAGGCTCCTTAGGGAGCCTTTTTAACGATTGAGGATAATAATAATGTCACTTCCAGTTATGCCGTTTTTTAGAGAAAGTTTTCGTTCCTTTAAGGGAAATAGACTTTCATGGTTCAGGCTAGCCTTGGCACCAGCAATCTTACTTGCAATCGGCTTTTCTATATATTTGAGTATAGAAATCGCCCATGGTCTGGATGAAAGGAAATTAACCTTTTGGACTGCAGTAGGGAATATTATTTATATGATTTTCTCATTCGTTGGATCTGGATGTCTTATTATTAATGGATATCGCTATGGTATTCTTAAAGAAGGAGGCAATAAATGGTGGGTATTGCCTCTGAATAAGCGCCTTGTAAGGGTCATATTATACATACTCTTAATTGGTTTGATCACAGTTGGTTTCGTCCTTGTAGGGGCGGGACTTGTCTTTGCAGCCCATATGATGTTTGAAAATCTCTTTCTTAATATACTCCTCGGAACGGTCGTTGCCATTATGGCCTATTATACGAAGTTGCGGCTTACGCTCACTTTTCCCTTGATTGCGATTGATAAGGAAAATCCATTACGGATGAGCTGGCAGATGCTAAAGGGAAATGTTCTACGTGTATTTGGGCTTCTCTTCATCATCACATTGAAGATCCTTGGAATAATGCTTCTGGGAGGCCTTATCCTCATGCTTGTGGGATACCTCTTGTACCTCATCTTACCCGTTCTAGTCGTGATTCCTCTCATTGTCGGTGGTGTATTTTTCGCCTACATGTGGCTTGTTAGCATTGCAGTTTCGCTAAAATCTGTATCTCTCGTTTACTTGTATCTTACTGAAAAGCAGGCTTAGTTTTACCGGTCATCGTGTAAATTGTCAGGATGACTTGCCCTAGAGCCGTGATGAAAATGAGAGCAGGGACCGTAACGCCTATGGCGAGTAAACAAAAAGAGCTAAAGCTTGAAAAGACCATGAAACCCGCATTGATGATGTTGTTGAAGGAAATGACCTGAGACCTTTTATTCGCAGGGATATGGATTTGGATAAAGGCGTAGAGAGGGACGATAAAGAGGCCTCCCACAAAGGAAAGCGCTAAAAAGTCAAAGGTGAGTTCAAGTCCTTGAAATGTCGTTAAAAAGGAAAAGAGAGTTACAGGGTTTACGTCCAACGCTGCTCTAAAACTTGCAATATCAAAAAGAAAAGGAATCATCAAAAGGGCAAATAGAGGGACACGCTTTATCGTGATTTCCCCTTTAAAGAGCCAATTACAAAGGATGGATCCAGATCCAATTCCAATTGTGAAAAGAAGAAGAAGGAAAATAAATACACTCTCTGTTAAATTTAAAACGTCTTTTGCTAAAATGGGAAGTTGGGCAAGGAGGACGGCGCCCACAAGCCAAAACCAGGAAATGCAAACGATTGACTTTAAGACCCGCTCATCCTTATGAGCATACCCATAAAGAGCTTTCATTTCTGAAACCCAAGAAAACCGAATTTTAAGAAGGGGAGCATCGCACAACCCTCTTTTGATTTGAAAACTCGCAAGAAAGCCAAGAATGGAGACGAAAACAAGTTGAAGACTAATGAGATATAAGGAAACTTGAAGGTGGATCATCAATGCCCCCGTGAGAGTCCCCAACATAATGGCTAAAAAGGTTCCTGCTTCAATATAACCATTTCCTCTTAAGAGAGTCTCATTAGGAAGGATATCAGGCAAAATACCGTATTTCGTTGGTCCAAAGAAGGCTGAATGCGTGCCCATGAAAAAAAGAGTCAACAAGAGAAAGTAAGGATCCTTTTGAATGAATCCATAAGCGCTAAGAGAGACAATAATGATTTCAGAGGCCTTGATGATTCGAATCACAAAAGCCTTATCGAACCGATCTGACACTTGGCCCGCAAGAGGCGAGAAAACAAAGAAGGGAAGCATAAAAAGACCAAAGGCTGCAGATACAAAGAGGGACTTTGTCGTCTCCGTATAAGTTGTTAAATGATAAGTGATGAGAGTAACAAGGGCCGTTCTAAAAAAATTATCGTTAAAAGCTCCAAAAAACTGCGTAAAGAAAAGAGCCCAGAATGATTTATTTCTTAGCATTTATTCAATAGCCTTTGCGAGGATCGGAGAGGGTTGATTCTCTTCGTCTCCCAATATTTGTTTAACGCGCGTTGCGAGATCACTCAAGCTGAAGGGCTTGGCGAGGAATTGAATCTTTGAGTCATCTTTGAGAAGATTGTGGAAGGTATCTTCCGTATACCCGGAGATAAAGAGGACTTTAGGGTTATAGGTTAACTGGCTGATTTCATTTATAAATGTCGGGCCATCCATATTCGGCATCACAACATCCGAGATCACGAGATCAATCTTTTCTTTCGTTTCTTTCATGAGCGTCAATGCATCCTCCCCATTCGCCGCTTCTAGGACCGTATAGCCCTTGCTACGGAGGGCGCGGGCACTAAAGAGCCGTACCGCATCTTCATCTTCGACAAGGAGGATGGTGCTCGATCCTGTGAGATCCTGAAGTTGAGTCGTTTCTATTTTTTTAGAACTCGCGACCTTTTTATATTCCTGGGTGTAACGAGGAAGGTAGATACTAAAGGTTGTTCCCTCCCCAACAGTTGAGTTGACATGAATAAATCCACCGGTTTGTTTGACGATCCCATAGACTGTGGAAAGGCCCAGACCTGTTCCTGATCCAACTTCTTTTGTTGAAAAGAAGGGATCAAAGATGCGGTCAATAATCTCAGGTTTGATGCCTGTGCCCGTATCTGTAATTTCTACAAGCACATATGAGCCAGCGGGGATGAGATCATGCCCTTGACGCTTGGCCTTTTTAAGCTCGGCGTTTTGCGTGGTTACGGTGATTGTTCCCCCGCTTTCCATGGCATCTCTTGCGTTAACAGCCATATTTATAATCACTTGCTCAAACTGACCTTCATCGACCAGAACCAATCCCAAATCTCTTGTATGCTTCATATTGAGCTCTATATTGGCCCCCATAAGACGGCGAAGAAGGGCTGAAAGCTCAGCAAGGCTATCTGTAATGTCTAGAACTTTAGGTTGAAGAGTTTGCTGCCTTGAGAAGGCCAAGAGTTGCCGGACAAGGTTAGCGGCTCTGTTCGCGTTTTGCTTTATCTGCATCACATCTGTAAAGGATTGATCACCAGGTGTATGGCGCAGGAGCAAGAGATCACAAAAGCCAATCATGGCCGTTAAAAGATTATTAAAGTCATGAGCGATTCCACCCGCCAATTGACCAACGGCTTGCATTTTCTGTGATTGAGCCAGCTGAGTTTCAAACCGTTTTTGCTCCGTGATATCGTGGAACTGGATAAAAAGACCTTTCTGATTTTTAACGGGAAGGACAGCGATGTAAGCCGAAACAATAGAATCTCGAGCATCATTAAAATGGATTTCGACGGGAGTTCCATCTTCCGTCCCCTTTAAATAATTTTGAAGGGTTTTTTTGATTTCATCTTTTTGAAAGTCAGCAACCAAGTCTAAAAATGATGTTTCTCGAAGGGGTGGTCCCTCACTCCAAAAACCATCTCGGAACAAGATGTTTGAATCCCGGATCTTTATGTCTTCGTCTAAACAAATGACAGGAAGCGGGGTCATTTCTAAAACTTTACTGAGATCACTTTGACTTGCAAAGGGGGAGTGAATATGGACCAACGAATATGTAATAAAACTGTCTTCAAAGGGAATTTTTGATTGCTCAAGAAATGTACTTTTTATACGGGAAGAAGCTGTAATAAAATCACATTTACCATGAACTTCGCTCAATTTAATGGGATCTTGACCTCTTGGTTTAACCAGGAATTTAGAAAGCGGCGCGCCTATAATTTCTTCTCTCAGATATCCTAACCATTTTGCGAACTTATCATTGCAGAACAGGATGATGCCTTTTGCATTCAGGGAAAAAAGACCTTCAGCAGAATGATCCATAAAGAGGGTGAGCGTTTTAATCTGGGCGAGGTAACTTGCATCAAATGTTATATTTTGACATTGCCAAAGAGCTTTCGGTCCTATCGCAAAACTTTCAATACGCCAAACCTCTTCCCCTTTTTTTGTTTTAATGTGAAGTGTTTCTTTCCGCCCTTTTTTGAGATAGAGATCTTCAATAAGTCTGTTCAATGCATCCTTAGAGTGAGCGGTAATCATGCTTTTCTTAAAATGGGTGAAATTTTTTGCCCAAACGCACTCTTCACGGGCCTTTTTATTCGCAAATTGAAACTGAAGATCAGGGGTAAGAATTACAAGGGGTTTTTCAACGATATCATAAGCTTGTGCCTGAAGTCGGATATTTTTAGTGGCTGACCCTAAACGATGGAGTTTAACAAGGAGCAAGATGACGAGAGATCCCGAACTTAAGGTGATAATAAGGGTTATAATGAAAAACTCTATACTTCCTGAAATGTAGGTTAACATTGCTCCTAATAAAGTAATGAAGACGATATTTGCAAGACAGAGGGCCCAGACAAGTTCCATTCTCTCCCACCCGGATGGTTTCATCAAAAGGGCTTTTAAAGAGGCTTTGAGGTTTTCAACCAACATATTTTCTCTCTTTTTTTATGATGCATTTTCTATAAATAAACGGGAGAAGTCAAATGGTAATGATAAGAGTCACCTCTCCCCTTGTGGGAGAGGTCGCCTCGAAGAGGCGGGTGAGGGGTGTCGTCAACACAAATGCAAACAGACATTATGTATTATGGATATCTATATCCTTACTAACAAACAGAGAATCTTACTGATATTACGGACCCCTCACCCGCCGCTGCGCGTCGACCTCTCCCACAAGAGGTGATCAAAATGTTTCACGTGAAACATTGATGACATCAATAGATGATTATGAGTCAAACTTGATATCGGTTAGATACAAGCCACAAGCCAGGACAGTAGGACCTGCTTTTCTGCGATCTTTTGCCTCCAATATTTCCTTAACTTTTAAGGGTGACCACGCCCCTTCTCCAACGCGCTTAAGGGTTCCGACCATATTCCGGACTTGGTGGTGCAGAAAGGACCTTGCTTGCGTCTTGATTAGAATCATGTCACCTTTTCTTTCAACACTCAGGTGATCAAGTGTTTTGAAAGGCGTGGATGATTGGCACCTGCTATCACGAAAGGAGCTAAAGTCGTGATGTCCGATAAGATAGCCCGCGGCTTCTTCCATGAGAGCAATATCTAAAGGATGGGCAACCCAAAGAACTCTATTTTTCTCTAGTGCAGGAGGTGTTCTTCGATTCAGTATCTTGTATTCATAGGCACGTGATGTGGCAGAAAAGCGGGCGTGAAAGTCATCTCCGACTTCTTCAACCTCTAAAAGAGTGATCGGAACGTTTTGAAGACGCTTATTCATCGCCCCTTGGATTTTAAGGGGTGTATAGTCTTTTGGACAATCGATATGAGCGACTTGTCCTTTGGCATGAACCCCAGAATCTGTTCGCCCGCTACCCCACACAATCGTCTCTGTTTGCAGAAAATCCGAAAAGGCCTCCTCTAAGGTTTGCTGTACGGTTGGCACACCCTCCTGTCGCTGCCAGCCACAAAAAGGCGTACCGTCGTATTCTATCAAGAGCTTATATCGCATGAAGCAGGTCGTTCGTGGGGAATTCATACCCCCTTAAGAATTCATCGGCTGGCAGGGGAGATTTTCCAATCTTTTGAACATACAATAGTCTTAAGGCATTTTCACCACAGGCGACCGTCAAATGGTTGTCTAAAATTTTTCCTGGAGTTTCATGATTTATAAGGGGTACGATCTCTGCATCCAGGACTTTGATACGATCCTCACCGATCGTGAACCAGGTTCCTGGCCAGGGATTGAGTGCCCGGATTTTACGCTCGAGTACAGTGGCGGTTAAGTTCCAATCGAGGAGGCCTTCTTGTTTTTCAAGTTTGGCAGCGTATGTTATACCGTCCTTTGGCTGGGGTGTGGGCTGGAGCTTTCCCTCAAGGTAGAGAGGAAGAGTCTCTAGAAGAGCTTTTGATGATAAATCACATAATGCATCAAGTAACTCAGTTGCTTTCATTTTTTGAGGTATCGATAGGGGACACTTCAGTAATATATCTCCTGTATCAAGACCTTCATCCATTTTCATCAGCGTAACCCCGGTTTCTGAATCCCCTTCGAGGATAGCTCTTTGAATCGGCGCTGCCCCCCTCCACCGTGGCAGCAAAGAAGTATGAACATTGATACATCCAAATTTAGGGCTCTCTAAAATAGGTGTGGGAAGGATAAGCCCATAAGCGGCAATTATTGCGACATCTAAATTTAAGTCACTCCACTGTTTTTGTTCGTCAATTCCTTTCAGAGACAAGGGTGTGAAAATGGGAAGATGGTGAGAGGATGCGAGTGTGTGAACGGGGCTCGGCGTTATTTTATACCCCCTTCCTACAGGTCGAGGAGGTTGCGTATAAACAGCAACGATTTCATAATTGGCATCGATAAGGGATTTTAAAATTTTTGCTGCAAAATCAGGCGTGCCCATAAAAGCAAGACGAGTTTTTTGAGGGGTCATAAATTACCTATTTTCCTTCTTTCTTTGAGAAGTTTTTGTAAAATCAGAGAGCGTTTAAGTGAGGATGTGTCAACTTTATCAACCTCAAAAGCGACTTGATTGAGTTTTGGGTTGGGAGCAATAAGCACATCAAATACAGCCATCAGTAATCCTAAGCTAGCTTGGATGATGATGTCACCTTTCATCCACAAAAATTCAAGACCTTAATTGTAAGTATTTTCTATAATCAATAGAGTGAATAAAATCAAGAGGGAGCGCAATGCACCAGCTCCCCGTTTCGTCATTGAGAGACCCGAATGTCAGGGGTGCCTTTATCAAGAAATTCGCCGCAGATGACACGGGTGGGCCATCTTGCAGGAACTGGAGTATACCCTTAGAACTCTATTGAGATGCTGTTCGTCCCTTCCAATTTAGGGCGAGGGCCGGTTTCAAAGTGAATTTGCTCACCGGGAAGAAGAGATGTTTCAGATAACCTGTGGTCCCACTGGTCTAGAATGCATCCTTTGTCCTTTTGATTGTCCAAACAGTTCTTAACTGACTTATCTCCGATAACCACAATTTTAAGAGGGGGGATATAACGCACTCGATCAGATGTGTTGACCAAATGACCCGCCACAGTGATTGTCTCTTTGTTTCCGTCTTGTCTTATTTGAGAGGTTGCGTTTGAGATGGAGAGTCCGGAGCCCAGTAAGGTTACAGGTAATCCTAAAATTTCATAATATCTCTCCAGAGAAGGAGCAAAGGGGACGATCATATTTCGACCCAAAACAAGAAATCCGATTGAACAGATAAGAAAGACAATGGATAAAAGCCAAATTTTTCGGGAGGATGATTTACGAGAGACGGAGTAAGTTATGGGGGGTTCTCGATTCAAACCTAAGGTCGTAACGTGAGGTTGAATGGAGGATTCCTCCTTCGCTTGGCGCCAAATGTGTTGGCAACTGATGCACCTGACTTGTCTCCCTTCTTTGGGGAGGAGCGCATCATCAAGCATGTACCTTTTCGAACATTGTGGACATGTAACAATCATGTAGAGATCCATTTTTAGTGTTAATTATAAAGTTATATTCCGTTTGGGCAAAAGGCGCAAGGGAGCTCAAGAAATATAGCGACACAATCAGGTCTAATAGGGCCCATAAATGCTTTATAAAGCACATTAAGTCACTTTATGTGCTTTATAAAGCAGCATTTAATTATATCAGATTGAGACTGATGTGTAGTGTTATCCCGCCCCATTGAATTAGGTTCAAAGGGGCGGGATAACACAATCGTCAGAATGTCCTTAAGATATCACCTTTGCTTTCTAGGACGGAGTGAATAAATAGTGAATCTGCAATTGTTACCTCCACTAGACGAGTAAGAGCTTTTGTGTCATTTTACCCCTATATTTTTTCGAAGGATAAAGCATCGTGTCAGAAGTTATTGCGCAGTTCGAAGGTGTTGGGCATCAATATGAAGGAGGATCTGAGATATTCAAAGGTGTTACCTTTGACATTAAGAAAGGATCTTTCCAGTTTTTGACAGGTCCCAGCGGTTCAGGAAAAACATCTCTTCTTAGAATGCTCTTTTTGGGATTAAAGCCAACGTGGGGAAGCATTCGGTTATTTGGAGAGGATCCCTTGATCATGAGTCCCAATGTTTTGCCTTTTTTAAGACAAAAAATAGGGGTTGTTTTTCAAGAGTTTAAGTTGTTAGATCATTTGAATATCGTTGAAAATGTGTCGCTCCCCTTAAGGGTTCTTGGCATTGATACACGCCAAGGATATAGACAAGCACAAGAACTATTGGATTGGGTGGGGCTTGCAGATTGTCATAAGGCCTATCCTCCCTCACTCTCAGGAGGGCAAAAGCAACGTGTTGCCATTGCAAGGGCTGTGATTACAAGACCGCATTTATTGCTTGCGGACGAGCCTACAGGAAATGTTGATGATGAAATGGCAATTAAACTCCTCCATCTTTTTGAAGAGTTAAATAAAATGGGAACGGCCGTTTTAATTGCGACTCACAATAGACTTCTCCTGGATAGTTCTTATTGTGCTCAGCTTTTGCTGAGAGGGGGGACCCTTATTACGAAACCTCCACGAAGGATGCATTCATGAACAGACAAGATCTTCCCTTAAAAAATGATATAGCAGCACGCTTTGTGCCGAAAATTGTTGCTCTTATGGTGTATTTGGGCACCCTTTGTTTCGTCTTCACTTTGTTTATGGTTCACTCAACGGAATCATGGGAAAAGCAATTTTCAACCCAATTAACACTTGAAATTCCTACCACAAATAAAGCGTCTTCTGCCGTGTTGCAGACCAGGGTTTTGCAGCTCTTACAACGAACACCTGGTATATTAAATGCAACACCTGTTCCTCATAAGGAAATGGCAGATCTTTTACAGGGTTTACTCGGTGAAGAAGTTAATGTTGAACACTTAACCCTACCTATAGTTATTGATATTACCCTCAATGGGAAAGAAATTGTTGATGTTCCGACTCTTGAGGCTCATTTGAAAAATATCTCGCCTCAGATTCACTTGAGCGATCATCGAGGGTGGCAGAATCAGGTTTCAGGTTTGATACACACAAGCATCATGATTGCGCTCGTCGTCACGGTTCTGATTCTATTGGGAGCCCTCGTGACCACAACTTTTGCGACACGAACAAGTCTTCTTATTCATCGTCAAGTTATTGAAGTTCTTAGTTTAATTGGAGCGACCCCAACATATATCGCGAATCAATTCCAACGAAATGCCTTTAAACAAGGTCTTATTGCGAGTGGGATTGGCTCTGGTCTTGCCTTTGTTACATTTATTGGTATCCTTTATTTGATGGAAAATGCAGGATTCTCAGCAACGGTTAGATCTTCTTTTTTCTTCGAAGCTCTTTGTGTTTTCCTGTTTGTTCCTCTTTTTACAGCCGCATCCATGATGATTTCGGTGAGATTTGCTGTGATGAAAGAGCTAAATCAATGAAAATGTTTCACGTGAAACATTTTGGAGCCCAGGCAAGACAATGCTAGGACGTTTCCTTTTCTATAGTTTGAGACTTAGCTTCGTCTGTATGTTAGGAGCTGGGATATGGCTCGGAGGCCTCGTCTTGTTTACGAGTATGATCCCCTCATCCGCCCAAGACCAGGAGAGTGTCACGGACGGTATTGTCATTTTTACGGGAGGAAAAACACGCTTGTCAGTCGCACTCTCCCTTTTTGAAGCCGGAAAGAGTCAGTATCTTTTGATATCAGGCGTGAATCCTGAATCCAATTTTCCTCAGATGGTCAGTCACCTATCCAATAAATCGAACATAACTTTAGGGTATGATGCCCTCGATACGGTCGGCAATGCGGGCGAAACAGCAAAGTGGGCTCGTGATCATAACATTAAATCAATACGATTGATTACATCGAATTATCATATGCCCCGGAGTCTTTTTGAGTTGAGGCGGACGCTTCCGGATGTTCGGATATTACCCCATCCTGTTGTTGGGAAAAGCTTTTTAGAGTCAAAGTGGTGGCTAGACCTTCAGACATTAACGCTCGTTATCCAGGAATATAATAAGTTCATCTTTGCTTTTGTTAGAAGAATATTTGAAGATTCGAAAGAATATTTAAATAATTTAGTGAGAAGATAATGATAAGATCGGTATTATTTAACACAGCTTTTTATGGGTGGACTCTCTTTTGTACCCTCTTTTTTCTTCCCGTACTTATCCTGCCTCAATACTTTGTCTTAAAAGCATCTCATCTTTGGTCAAAGGGATCCATTTGGATTTGTAAACACATCTTAAAATTAGAATTTAATTTTATCGGTCAAGACAATATACCCGACACACCTGTTATTCTTGCTGTTAAACATCAATCGGCATGGGAGACGATTGTGTTTAATTCTCTTATTGCGAATCCGTCTATCGTTTTAAAGAAGGAATTAACCTGGATTCCTTTGTTTGGTTGGTACTTAAAAAAACTAAATATGGTTTCACTGTCCCGCTCAAAAGGACGGCGCGTTCAAGATTTGAAAAACCTCCTTAGAGAAGCGGGAGATGCTGTAAAAAAAAATCGCACAATCATTATATTCCCCGAAGGAACGCGCTCCCCAGTTGGGCAAAAGGGGACCTATCAGTCAGGCGTTGGAAGTTTATATACGCACCTGAATATACCTGTTATTCCGATTGCGCATAATTCAGGACTTTACTGGCCTCGCCGTGGATTTTTCAAACGTTCGGGGTGTATTACGATGGAAGCTTTAGAGCCCATTAACCCTGGGTTGTCTCGACAAGAATTTATGCGTTTACTCGAAGAACAAATAGAATCAACATCAAATAGTTTTCTCCCAGAAAGGTTAGGTTATGCTGAAACATCGTAATAAATTAAGAGTGAGCCTTGTCCTTCTTTTCTCAATTATTGTTATCAGTTGGGTTGGTTTATATTTATATGTTAACAAATTACTTGAAATTAAGATCGCTGTTCTAGAAGAAGATCTTAAGAAAAAGGGATATCAGCTCACCTATTCTCATAAGGTTTTCTCAATGAATCCTTTCGACTTTCACCTAACGCTTCAAGATCCTACCTTTAAGGATTCCATAGGGTTATTTGAATGGAAAGCTGAAGAAGTGAGATTTGGCCTCAGAATATGGGACACATATACATTGAGATGTTCTTTTAAGGGAGATCAAACCTTGAGTATTCTTAAGAAGTCTCCTTTTCCTCAAGGCGTTTTGAAATTTGAAGGAACAAATGGACTTTTAACCCTCACACGAGACAGAGTTCTGGATGAGGTTAGCCTTGATATTGACCGACTTTATTCATTAACAGAGGACACAAAAAAATCTTTGGGACTTCAAGCGCTGACTTTAAAAGTAAACAATCTATCCAACCCTATACATCTTCACGTCTTGTTTAAAACGAACATTACAGGTGTCGAAGATAAGTTTGGTTCTGTCATTTCTCTTGAAGGAGACGCCACTCTTTCTGGATATCAAAAGCCAACACTCCCTAAAACCCTAGAGGAGTGGAGAGATGGGGGAGGTATTCTGGATGTGAATGTCTTGAAAGTCAGTTGGCCCCCCATTGTTGCCGTCGCAAATGGGACTTTAACCCTTGATAATGAAATGTACCCCTTAGGCTCATTCTCTAGCCGCATAGAAGGGTATCAGGAAGCCTTGAGTACTATGGTGGATCTGGGGTGGGTGAAGAGTAAGAATGCGTCAGCTGTTGGCTTTGTATTGGATATTTTGGGTAAGTCTGATGAAACGGGCAAGAAACATTTGACCATTCCCATCACGCTTCAAAATAAGAAACTTTCCATCGGTCCTGCGTCGTTGTTTAAACTTCAGCCTATAGAGGGGTTGAAG
>Ga0207080_1097_pt1 | contig 18411 bp, 13 predicted proteins | sample Alteio_BWMinHeat_58_FD_153532 | JGI IMG/M metagenome (GOLD analysis project Ga0207080, IMG submission 153532) | Enriched cells from forest soil in Barre Woods Harvard Forest LTER site, Petersham, Massachusetts, United States -... | ecosystem: Environmental > Terrestrial > Soil > Temperate forest >...
TATCAAAATTCAATGTAATGTCGCCCTCCGGCAATATCCGGATAGACAATCAAATGCTGATAACCAGTATGAACTCATTGATCAGGAGTTCGGACAATTTTGAAAATATCCCTATTAAAACCGTTAATGGCGTACCTGTACTGGTAAAAGATGTGGCGCGTGTTGCAGATGCCGCCGATATAACGGTAGATTATGCAATTGTCGATGGCAAGCGGTCAATTTATATGCCTATTGTGAAAACAGCCGATGCTTCTACCTGGTCGGTTGTGCAGCAATTAAAGGCCAAATTGCCCGAAATGCAAAGCTTGTTGCCTGACGACGTCCGCATATCTTATGAGTTCGACCAATCGGTTTTTGTGATCAACGCGGTAAAAAGTTTGCTGACTGAAGGTGGTCTCGGCGCGTTACTCACGGGGTTAATGGTGCTGCTTTTCCTGCAGGATTTACGCAGCAGTTTGATTGTGGTGATAACCATCCCTGTTTCCATCCTGATAGGGGTGTTGCTTTTGGGCCTTTTTGGGCAGACCATTAATATCATGACCCTGAGCGGACTGGCGCTGGCTATTGGTATCCTCGTCGACCAGGCGACAGTAACTATTGAGAATATACACCAGCACCTGGAGATGGGTAAACCCAAACGGCTGGCTATTTATGATGCCTGCGAGGAAATATCGTTCCCGTTACTGCTTATCCTGTTATGTATCCTGGCCGTATTTGCACCCTCATTTATGATGACAGGGGTGCCGAAGGCGATGTTCCTGCCTTTGTCTTTATCTATCGGGCTCACTATGATCGTCTCTTATGTGCTGGCACAAACCGTTGTGCCGATATTGAGCAACTGGATGATAAAAGCCGAACGTTACCAGCATTATCATCATGGCCAGGTACATGCCCATGCAGGAGAAGCGTTGGACCGCAAAGAAGAGATCCAGGTAGATAAACACCTGGAAAAAGAAGAACAAGAGCCTGAAAAGAACGACTTTTTTGAAAAGGTCAAAATGCGGTTCATCAAAATCCTCAAAAACCTGATGCCACGCAAAAGGCTTATCGTGCCGATTTACCTGGTTGCGGTGACAGTACTGGCGGGTGTGTGCTTTGTAGTGATAGGAAAGGATATGATGCCAAAACTGAACAACGGGCAGTTCCAGGTCCGCATTAAGGAGCCCGACGGCACGCGGCTCGAACGTACCGAAGATAAATTCAGGGAGGTGCTGCAAATCATCAATAAAACAGTGGACAACCATGTAGCCATTACTTCGGGTTATGTGGGCATTGTACCGAGCAGCTTTGGTAGCAGTAACCTTTATATTTTTAATACCGGCACGCAGGAAGCTGTGATACAGGTAAACCTGGACGAGGGCTACAAAATGAACATGGATGAGCTGAAAGATGCCCTGCGTAAGAATATCGCAAAAGAAATACCTGAACTAAGAATAACCTTTGAACCTATTGACATGACAGAAAAGATCATGAGCCAGGGTGCATCAACACCTATAGAGGTGCAAGTGGCGGGTAAGGACATGCAGCAGATAGAAACTTATGCCAATAAGGTGGTAGACAAGCTAAAGCAAATAAGCTACCTGCGGGATGTGCAAATTGCCGAACCGCTTAAATTCCCGGTAGTGGATATTACTCTGGACAGGCTGAAAGTTGCACAGCTTGGATTAAATATCAAGGATATCTCAAATTCCGTCACAGCAAGTACGTCATCCAGCCGTTTCACGGAAAAGAATTTATGGCTCGATGCTAAAAATCAATACACCTACCAGGTGCAGGTGCAAATACCCGAGTATGTGATGAACACGATGGACCAGTTGAAAGAAATCCCATTGATCCAGGGTAAAAGCAGTCCTGTTTTGGGCGATGTTGCAACTTTTAAAACTATCTATTCGCCGGGTGAGTATGACCGGATAGGACCGCGTCGTTATCTCTCGGTAAGTGCCAATATCTATAAAATGGACCTGGGTAAAGCTACTTCTGATGTGCAAAAAGCGGTTAATTCGGTCGGCACTCCGCCAAAAGGCCTGATAGCTACGCTGGGTGGCATGTCGGGGCTGTTGATCGATACTTTAAGCAGTTTGCAAAATGGACTGATGTTCGCCGTTCTGGTTATATTCCTCTTACTGGCGGCCAATTATCAGTCGTTTAAAGTTGCACTAACAGTGCTCTCTACTATACCGGCGGTAATTCTCGGTTCGTTAGTCGCTTTATTATGTACCGGGGCCACGCTCAACCTGCAATCTTATATGGGTATGATCATGTCTACCGGGGTATCGGTTGCCAACGCTATACTGATCGTAACAAATGCGGAAAAGCTAAGACTCGAATATCGTGATGCCGGCAAAGCGGCGGTCACCAGCGCATCCATCCGGCTTAGGCCGATTTTAATGACCAGCATGGCTATGATAGCCGGTATGATACCTATGGCGTCGGGTATGGGTGAGGCCGGTGAACAAAGTGCGCCCCTGGGCCGTGCGGTAATAGGCGGATTGTTCGCATCCACACTTGCCGCATTATTTATATTACCCATGGTGTTTGCATGGGTGCAGGAAAAGTCAGGATACAAGTCTGCCGACTTGATGCCAGGAAATTTAACAGAAACAACTCCTACTAACGCATAAAATTCAAATGAAATACAGGATCATATTTATCGCAGCCATAACCATATTATTTGCTGCATGTTCAGGCAATCATAAGCCGGTTGACTTATCCGACCCTAAAGGGCCGTCGACAGTAAAATATCAAACGGGTACTGTCTCAGAAAAGGCGCTCTCAAGTTATGCCCGGCTGCCGGGACAATTACAGCCATTTTACGACGTCAATATTTTCCCGAAAGTGAACGGCTTTGTAAAAACGCTGTATGTCGACAGGGGCTCGCTCGTAAAAAAAGGCCAGTTGCTTGTGGTACTCGAAGCGCCCGAAATGGAATCGCAGTTACAGGCGGCCAATTCGCGTTACCTCGAAGCGCAGGAAAATGCAGTTGCCAGCAAGGAAAAATACGAACGCTTAAAACAAGCGGCCTCTGAGCCGGGCTCGGTATCACCGTTGGATATTGATAATGCCCTCTCCAAAATGAAAGCGGATGAGGCTATGGCCAATTCCCAGCGCTCCAATGTTGAAGCAGTGCGTACTATGGAAGATTATCTTAAGATATATGCCCCTTTTGATGGTATGATAGTACAGCGTAATATATCGCCGGGCACACTGGTTTCGCCGGGCAAAACATCTGACCAGCCGATGCTTATCCTGCAGGATATCAGCAAACTCCGTCTTGAAGTGTACATACCGGAAGATTACGTGGATAAAGTCGACCTGTCGCAGCCGGTTACCTTTACTTACAATGCACTGCCAGGTCAGGCGCAAACAGCCACAATCAGCCGTTCGGCAAATGCATTGAGTACGCTGCACCAGGAAGCTGTAGAGATTGACGTGGCAAATAAAAGCAACCAGCTTAAACCGGGCATGTACGCCGAAGTGCGTATACCAATGCTGTCGGGCGCCAAATCATTACTGGTACCCAACACCGCTATCGTTCGCTCGACCGAAAGGGAGTATGTCGTAAAGGTTAATAATGGCAAAGCTAACCTGGTAGATGTAAAGGAAGGACTCGCCAGTCACGACTCGACAGAGGTTTTTGGCAACCTTAAAGCGGGTGATAATATTATCACAGTTGCAAACGATGAAATAAAGGAGGGAACGCCCGTTAATTAAAAGGAAGCAGGTTATTTGATGGGTATGTTAAAAAATCAAGTCGTTTTTTCGTGTTGAAAATCTTGTTGGTTCGAATACTCCATGTTAAGTAATTGTTACTTGGTAACAATTGTTAATAACATCGCAAATAGTTGATTATCAAATATATAAAACGATATTTAACTAATAATTATCGGATTTAATCTGTTGGGTTTGTGTTTTGGTAGGTTGAAATTAATGTTCTCATAATATTACCAAATGTTAATCATCTCTTAACATTAAGGTAATGCGGGGTGCGCACTTTTGAGCCGAAATTTAATTTAACCTCACCCAACATGAAAAAAATGTTTACAAAAATTGCCGGAGCGGCACTGATGATTGCTATGTTATCAGTTAGCTTTAACGGTAACGCGCAAACAACGCTTGCGTCTGCTGATACCAAATCAACATCAGCCAAAAATGATGCACCGGCCAGTACAACAGAAGTTAAAGCTACTAAAAAACCTGCCGATGAAGATACAACCTGGAAACCTCAAAGAAGATTATGGGGTTATACCTTTGGCGATTTTTATTATGACGGACATGCTGATCAGGGCACAGGCGCCCGTGGCCCCGAAACCATGTATAATGGTGTACCTACCGGCAGAAATGCTTTCCAGTTCCGTCGTTTGTACTTAGGTTACGATTACGAAATTACTAAAAAGTTCAAAGCAGAAGTGTTATTGGCGTCTGAGCCAAATGCAAATACCGGTACTGTTGGCGCTACCAGCACAAGTACCAGCACTACAACTATAACCGGTGCGCCAGGTGTTACAGGAACTACTACTACCAAAACAACCACCACTACTACTGTTTCTAATGGTGATAACCTGGTGGATAACAAAATGGCTTTCTGGATCAAGAACTTCAACATAAGGGTTAGAGATTTATGGAACGGAACAGACTTTGTTATCGGTGAAATGAGCACCCCTTCTTTCGCATTGAACGAACCTGGTACTAACGGCCCAACTAGTCTTTCAGAGTCGACCTGGGCTTACCGTTCAATTGAAAAGACCATTACTGACTTTCACAAAAACAACTCATACGACGTAGGCGCTGCTTTGCAGGGAACTTTTGACCCGGCTACCAAAAACTATGGGTATGTGTTAATGGTTGGTAATAATAGCCAGTCGAGCTTGTTAAGTGCAGCAAACGCCAATACCGGGTTTTTCAAAATATTCTACGGCGATTTATGGGCTAAATTCCTTGATCAGAAATTGTATGTAGATATATATGCTGACTGGGCCAAAACCGCAAGCAATTCACTTGCTACTGCAAGCCCTTTTGTTGGTACACAAGAACATAATATGTTCAAGATATTTGCTTCTTATACCACTAAACCAATTACCATTGGCGTTGAGGCTTACACTCAAACTATCGCTAACGGTGTAAATAGTATAGCCGCCGGCACGCCGCCAACTACAACCGTAGAAGATGCAACAGTTACAGGCTTTTCGGTTTGGGTAAGGGGTACCTTTGCAAAAAACTGGAATTACTTTGCCCGTTATGACACTTATAACCCAGATACCAAATTTAATACGGCAAATACTTATACCGTTAATACCAACTACGGTTCATACAACCCTACTACCAAAGAGCAATTTATTACAGCAGGTGTTGATTATAACCCGGTAAAAAACGTACACTTTATGCCAAACGTTTGGTTAGTTGATTTTGCCAACCAGGGTCCTACTGCCGCAACGATTGCAAATGACCATACCGTAGTTTACAGGTTTACATTTTACTACACCTTTGGTAAATAAACAAACAAACAAATAAATAAAACAGATCATGAAAGTAATGAAAAGTTTAAAGTTAGCGGTCGTTGCACTAGCAGCATCGTGCATCACAATGGCGGCATCAGCGCAGGATAACACCCTGTTAGGCGCCGGAAGTACCTTTGTTTATCCCCTGTTCTCAAAGATATTCTCGCAATACAGTGCCTCAAAAGTTAATTACCAGTCTATTGGTTCTGGCGGCGGCATATTGCAGTTAACTAACAAAACAGTAGATTTTGGTGACTCGGATGCGCCTTTAAACGCTGATCAAACAGCCAAAATGAGTGCCCCTGTATTGCATATCCCGATGGCCTCGGGTGCTGTAGTTGTAACGTACAACATTCCGGGCCTTACTAAGCCGTTAAATCTTACCGGTAAAGATCTGGCAGATATTTTCCTGGGTAAGATTACCAACTGGAATGCTGCCGAGATCAAGGCTACCAATAAAGGTGTTAACATCCCTGACCAGCCTATCGTAGTTATCCACCGTTCAGACGGTAGCGGTACGTCTTTCATTTTCACTGATTATTTGACAAAAGCAAATGCTGATTGGGCAAAAAAAGTAGGTAAAGCAAGCGCAGTTAACTGGCCTGCAGGCTTGGGCGCTAAAGGCAGCGAAGGTGTTGCCGGTTTGGTAAAACAAACTCCGGGTGGTATCACCTATGTGGAGCTGGCTTACGCTAAACAAAACAACATGCCTTTCGCCAACATCCAGAATAAAGGCGGCAAGTTTATTGAGCCTACACTTGATGCCACAACCCAGGCAAGTAACGTTACTATACCTGAAGATTCAAAAGTGTCTATCACTGATACCGACAACCCTAAAGGTTATCCGATTGCCAGCTTTACCTGGGCTTTGATTTATAAGGAGCAAAACTACGGCGGCCGTTCAAAAGCACGTGCTACCGAATTGTTAAAATTATTATGGTTCAATATTCATGGCGGGCAAAAATTTTGCAAAGACCTGAATTATGCACCGCTTTCAACCTCAGCCGTAAAGGTCGCTGAAAAAATATTGAAGTCAGCTACTTACGACGGTAAACCAATACTTTAATTATTGATTGAGTGAATTAGTGGATTATTTGACACTAATAGACCTTTCAAACTAATAAATACCTATTACCAGCAGGTCACAGATTTGCTGGTAATTGTTTTGTTAAGAAAACCCCGAATCCGATGGAGAATAAAAGATTGAACCTCTCAAACAGCCAGCTTAAATGGGAAATCTCGTTTAAGCGGATATTGATAGCTATGAGCGTTTTGCTGGTGCTCATCATATTGGGCGTGCTTGCGACTTTAATTGTGGAGTCGATGCCGTCAATAAAATCCCTTGGAATAGGCTATTTATGGGGCAAGGTATGGGACCCGGTGAGCAATATATATGGTGCTTATCCATTTTTAATCGGTACGCTGCTTACCTCTTTCATGGCGCTTATCATCTCCATACCATTTTCTTACGCAATTGCTATTTACCTGGGCGAATACAATCCTAAAGGATGGCTGTCTGACCTGCTTAAGAATACTGTTGAGCTGATAGCTGCGGTACCTTCTATCATTTATGGTTTCTGGGGCTTATTCGTATTGGTGCCTATTATCCGCAAATTTGAAACAGGCTGGCACGTTGCCCCTTACGGCATCGGTGTGCTTACATCATCGCTTATCCTGGCGGTTATGATCATTCCTTATGCTGCATCATTAGGGATAACCCTTATCAGGATGACACCGTCACCCTTAAAAGAAGGGGCTTATGCTTTGGGTGCAACAAGGTTTGAGGTAATAAGGAAGGTAATTATGCCTTATACACGTTCAGGGTTATTTGCAGGCATCCTGTTATCGCTGGGACGTGCCCTTGGCGAAACGATGGCGGTTACCATGCTTATTGGTAATACCAGCGCTATCGCCAATACCTTTAAAGAAATGATTTTTGGCCCGGGTAACACCATGGCCAGCGTTATTGCCAATGAGTTTACTGAAGCCGATCATACCCAATACCTGTCGGCTCTTATCGAGTTGGGTTTAGTACTGTTTTGTGTAACGGTTGTCATCAACCTGATCGGCAAAAGAATAATTACCAGGTTTACTAATAATTGATCGTTATGGACGCTATTAATCAACAAAACAAGCCATTTTCGCTTCCACACAATATGCAGAAGTTTACGATCTCGGGCAAAGAAAAAAGCATGCTAATTGCTTTTTTCTCGACCCTTATTTTAGGCCCGATAGGCCTTTTTTATGCCTCCCTCATGGGCGGTGTTATCATGACTTTTATAGGCGCATTGATTTTCCTGTTTTGTAATTTGACCAGTTCGTTCATATTAATGAAATGGGGGCTTATCTGCGTTTGGATCATTAGTATGATCTGGTCATACAACGCAGCAAAAAAGACAATTAAGGACCCCGAGCGCAGATTGATATTCAGAAATGCCGAGAGCGTGCTGTATAAATCTATGATTTTTGTGCTGGCCTTTTTGATCACTGTACCTCTTATAATTGTCCTGGTTTACATTATACGGCAGGGAATAACGCAGGTAAACTGGCACTTTTTAACCCATGTACCGGCCCCGGTTGGTGAAGCAGGAGGTGGTATTGCCAATGCATTACTGGGCAGTTTCATTATGGTTATGGTTGCTGCTATTATGGCTATACCTGTTGGTATGATGGCGGGCATCTATTTGAGTGAGAATCCTAAAACCCGGCTGGCTTATTACAGCGGTTTATGTGTTGATATTTTACAGGGTGTGCCCTCAATCGTGGTAGGTATCGTTGTTTATTTCTGGATTGTAAAGCCTTTAGGCACATTTTCGGCGATATCAGGTAGCGTGGCCCTCGCCATTATGATGCTGCCTATTGTTATCCGGTCAACCGAGCAAACGCTTAAAATGTTACCCGATTCGCTAAAAGAAGCGGCTCTATCTTTAGGCGTACCCTATCACAGGGTGATTATAAAGGTTATCATCCCCTGCGGGTTTGCGGGTATTTTATCAGGCATCATGTTGTCTATTGCACGCATCATCGGCGAAACAGCACCCTTGTTGTTTACAGCATTCGGCAGCCCGTTTTTATCGTCTTCAATTACCAAACCGATGGAAAGTTTGCCCCACCTGATATTTACTTATGCCACCAGCCCTTATGACGACTGGCATAACCTGGCATGGGGTGCGTCATTTATATTATTAATGTTTGTTTTAGTATTAAACATAGTCACAAAAGTGATCACAAGAAAATGGAAAGTACAATTGTAGCTGCCGAAAATTTTAATGCCTATTTCGGCGATAATCACGTTGTGAAAGATGTGAATATAAAAATAAAGCGCAACGAGGTCGTCGCGGTAATGGGCCCCTCAGGTTGTGGTAAAACTACTTTTCTGCGGGGTATCAACCGAATGCACGAACTGATAACAGGCGCAACCACCAAAGGCGTATTGAAACTGGATGGTGAGGACGTTTATAAGATGAACGCCATCTACGTCAGGTATAAAATAGGCATGGTTTTTCAAAGACCCAACCCGTTCCCAAACATGAGCATATATGAGAATGTGATTGCCGGGTATCTGTTAAATGGCATTAAAGTGCCTAAAGCTGATAAGGATGTTATCGTTGAAAAATCACTGACCAGTGCCGCATTGTGGAAAGAAGTAAAAGATTCATTGCACAAAAAAGGAACCTTCCTTTCCGGCGGACAGCAGCAGCGTTTATGCATCGCTCGTGCAATAGCTATGCAGCCGGAAGTAATTTTGTTTGACGAACCTACGTCAGCCCTCGACCCTATATCTACCTCAAGTGTCGAAACATTATTCCACGAATTGAAAGCCAATTATACGTTGATTATCGTAACACACAACATGCAGCAGGCTGCGCGTGTAAGCGATAGAACGGCTTTCTTTTACCTGGGCGAACTGGTTGAATTTGATGATACCAAAGTGATGTTTACAAACCCGAAAGACCAGCGCACACAAAATTATATCACAGGCAGGTTCAGTTAATTCACCAATTAGAATTTATTATTTAGAATTTTGAGAATATGACACAAATAGAAACCGAGATAACCGCACTGAAAAAGGAACTGGTGAATATGTGGATGCTTGTTCAATCGCAATTGAATAAGGCAAAAGATGCAATGACCAACTTTGATAAGGACCTGGCGCGCGAGGTTTTGGTAAAAGAGAAACGGGTAAATTCCTTTGAGCTTAAAATTGACCGCGACTGCGAAAATATCTTTGCACTTTATTGCCCCGTGGCTATCGACTTACGGTTCTTATTGGCTGCATTAAAAATAAATACCAACCTGGAGCGTATCGGGGATATTGCTGCGGGTGTAGCCAAATATGTTATCGAATCACCGGTAAATTTTGACCTGGCCGCGTTGGAAAGTACTTCTATCATGCGTATGTACGAGGAGGCTATCAATATTTTAACTGATGCGCGCACAGCATTTGAACATGAGGATACCGCCCTTGCTCGCAGCATTTTTAAAAGGGACGAAGTGCTGGACTTGATAAACCGGAGTGCTACTACCACTATTGGTGACTTAATAAGGACTGATATTGGCGGGCTGAATGAAGCATTGTTTATGCTCTCCATCATCCGTAAACTGGAGCGTATAGGCGACCAATCCAAAAATATTGCCGAAGAAATAATATTTTACGTAGAGGCTAAAATTTTGAAGCACTCGGGCGCTTCGAAAAGTAAAGCATAAAAAGTATTTTAGTTTATTGGGTTGAATAAGTTAAGTGGTTGATTGAGTTAGCCGGTAAAACTTATTCAACTTAATCTAACTTAATCAACATCACTACAAATTCTTCCCCAGCTTCTCCAATATATCCTGCGGCACCTTTTGCAGGTCGAGTACCAGGAAGCCATCCAGGCAATCAGCGAATTTCGGGTCGATATTGAAGCAAATGATTTTAGCGTTGAGTGCGATGTACTGGCGCAGCAGTACCGGCACTTTCATGGTGCTGGTTTCTACCTCCGATATCAGGTTATCCAGGCCCTTAAAACTATCTTCACCTGCCATCAAAATATCGGTATCGACGCTTGAAAAATCAACCTTGAATTTTTTGCGCGGCCTTACGTATTGCGCCATTTCGTGGTCGAAGTGGTTGCGGTTAATGTAATCAACAATAAGCGACTTGGAGAAATTAGAAAACGTATTGCTGATACTTACAGGGCCAATAAGGTAACGGTAGCGCGGGTTATCAATCAGGTATTTTAAAATGCCTTTCCACAGCAGGAAAAGAGGCAGAGGTTTTTGCTGGTACTCCTTGCGGATGAACGAGCGGCCAAGCTCCAGGCTCTTTTTAAGGATAGGTGTAAACTGCTCTTTTATTTTAAACAGCTCGGCAACATAAAACCCTTTTTTACCAAGGCTGTAAAATATCTCGTCACCCAGGCCAATGCGGTAAGCACCTACTATTAGTTTGGCATCAGTATCCCAGATGAACAGGTGATGGTAATAAATATCGTACTCGTCCAGGTCGCTGCTTTTGTTGGTGCCTTCGCCAATTTCCCGGAAAGTAAGTTCACGCAGCCGGCCAATTTCGCGGATAATGTTTGGTATGGAAGCCGTTGGTGCAATAAATACCTCGTAATTTTTCTCTGTCCAAACTTTATAGTGCTCCCGTAAAGGCTCAACTTCTTTTTCAAGAATCGCAACGGGAGTTTCGGATGCGATCGCCGCAGGAAGTTTTTTTATTTTGAACAGGTTGCGGGGGTTAAATATCTTTTTGTCCTCATCAAGGCCCGCGCCCAAAGCGTAAGTCTTGGCACGTAAAAAATTGAGCAATTTGGTGGCATTATAATAATCGGGTATATCCTCAACCTGTATAGGTTTGCCAATGCGCAGTCTAATTGTGTGCCCATGTTTGTTAAAAAGCTCCGAAGGCAGTTTAGCCGTGCGCAGGGCAGGGTGTATCATGCTGAGCAGGTTGAACAGTACACCATTATTGCCATGAAAATAAATAGGTACAACCGGCACTTTCGACTTGGCTATCAGTTTACCTACAACAGGGTGCCACATCCGGTCGGTCACTTCTTGTTTATCCACTTTAAAGGTGGATACCTCGCCGGCAGGGAATATACCTATCGGGGTGCCCCCGGCCAGCAGTTCCATCGTGGTTTTTAACCCGCTGATACTGGACGAATGCTCAATATTTTCAAAAGGGTTTACTGCAACAAAATAATCGCTCAGGTTGGGTATTTTTTTGAGCAGGAAATTAGCCATTATTTTGGCATCGGGCCTAACCATGCACAATATTTTGAGCAGTACCATGCCCTCGATACCTCCGTATGGGTGGTTGGCGATCGCAATAAAACTGCCTTCTTTGGGGATATTTCTTAACTCACGTTCGTCAAATTCAATTTCAACCCCACAGCCTTTTAGTATGGCATCTACAAATTCGGGGCCCTGTTTGGGCTGGGCCTGGGCAAACAATTCGTTCACCTGGTTTATCTTCATCACCTCCATCAGCAGGGCAGCCAGGCCTGGCATTTTCAGCTTATCCAGTTTGGTTGCCTTCGCAAATTCTTCAGTGGTTATTATCTTCATTTATCCTGTTTAAATAGGTATAGGATTTTTGTAATAAATATCCTGAATTTTATTTTAATTTACGGAGCATTAAGCCCGCATAATGATATCACGCATTAAAAATTACCTGTCAGTGTCTAAAAAAGAATGGAACGGCATGGTAGTACTGGTGATATTGATCGCATTGATATTCGCGGCTCCTTACGTTTATCAACTATTCCGCAAAGATACGACAATAAATCCCAACGACCTTGATAAGGCTGTCGCCCTGCTTGAGCAGACTAAAAAGTTGCACCCCGACGCTACATCCTATAAAAAAGCGGTCCCGGGTGTTATTATTGAATTGAATACGGCCGATACGACAAAACTCACGCAACTCAATGGCATCGGTTGGTCATTTGCGAAGCGAATCATCAGCTACCGCGAAAGACTTGGCGGATTTATCCGCAAAGAGCAGCTCAAAGAGGTTTTTGGTCTCGATTCAGAAAAATATGCCGGTCTGCAGGCGCAGGTCAGCGTAGACGCTTCCCGTATAAAAAAGATAAATGTTAATACCATTACTTTTGACGGGTTGAGCCATTTTCCGTACCTTACTTATAAGCAAATGAACGCCATTATCCGTTTTCGCGAACAGCACGGCGAATATGAATCATTGGCTGATTTGAAAAACATCGCCATTATGGACGATGCAACCTTACAAAAAATTACACCGTACATCACCTTCAAATGATAGAGCAGCAAATAAAAGATGCCATACGCGATATACCTGATTTCCCGAAGCCGGGTATTGTTTTCAAGGATATTACCCCGATACTAAAGGACCCTGTTTTGTGCGATAATATCGTAGATGCCTTTGTTGAAAAACTAAAAGGAACCCGAATTGATGTGATCGCAGGGGTAGAGAGCCGGGGCTTTTTGTTTGGACTCACCTTAGCCTGCAAATTGGGTGTGCCATTTATCCCTGTCCGAAAGGCAGGAAAGCTGCCCTATACCATCCGGCAAAAGGCATATAAACTGGAGTACGGCACCGCCATCATCGAGATGCACACGGATGCCTTTGAACCGGGACAACGCATTTTGATTCACGACGACCTTTTAGCTACCGGCGGCACCGTAACAGCTGCAAGTGAACTCATCATCGAAATGGGTGGCGTTATTGCCGGTTTTGCTTTTGTGGTGGGATTGGGGTTTCTTAATGGCAAGGAACGGATAGCGCCAATTAGTGATAATATTATTATCCTGGCTGATTACTAAACGATATCAGCTTGCGTTGTAAACCGATGTGCATGTTAAAAATATTTTGATTTAACTTGTTTGTAAATCAAACGGTTATATATAGCTTTATATTAGATTTAAGAGCCCCTTTTTTCATAACTCCCGCTATTATAGCATCATCCGTAAATTTTGATTTAAGAAAAATTATCACTCAAATATTTTTCACACTAAAATTTAACCGTTATGAGAACAAACGATCAACTACAGGAAAACAGGCGCCGCAACTTTTTAAAACAAGTTGCTACAGGCGCCGCAGTATTAGGGGCCGGTATGCTCGCGGCGCCGCTGCAATTGTCGGCCGCAGGCATTCCTTCTGTGGATACATCAGATGCCGACGAATGGTTTGGCAAAATAAAAGGGAAGCATAGGATAGTATTTGATGTGCCCGCGCCGCATGAAATATTCCCCTTCGCATGGCCAAAGATATTCATGGTTACCAACGGGGCTACAGGTACCCCCGAAAAAGACTGCAGCGTAGTAGTGATCCTGCGCCATAGCGCCATTCCTTATGCCCTGGGGCACGACCTATGGGCGAAATATAAACTGGGTGAGATGTTTAAGATAGATGATGCAGAAACCAAGGCGCCAGCTACCCGAAATCCTTTTTGGCAGCCCAAACCTTTCAATATTCCCGGAATAGGGGAAGTAAAAATTGGCATAAATGATTTGCAGGATAGTGGCGTGATGTTCTGTGCCTGCGATATGGCTATGACGGTGAATAGCGCAGTAGCCGCAATGGGCCTTAAACAGGACCCCGCAGCAGTTAAAAAAGAATGGCTGGCCGGTTTGCTGCCCGGAATACAGGTGGTACCATCAGGTGTTTGGGCTGTAGGCAGGGCCCAGGAACATGGCTGTTCTTATTGTTTCGTAGGATAAATTCTGATAACTAATAAAGCCGGAAACTTTTTGAACTGGAAACAGGTTAATGTCAAAGTTTCCGGCTTACCTTTTATAATTGGCTACTATGTTCCGTAAGATAAAAATCATACTCGCTGCTACTATTATAATCGCAGCCATCGGCTTTGCCGCGTGCGTACAGGAGAACAAAAATGTTGCAAAAGTTCTGGCAATCCCTGCTAACGCCAAAGCAAAATGGATCGTTCCGGATACCGCTGAATTGGCAAATACCGAGGACGGTAATATGATAAAATATGGCCGCTTGCTGGTGATAAATACCTCGTATTATTTCGGGCCGAAGGGAGTTATTGCCCATAAAAGTAACGGCATGAATTGCCAGAATTGCCACCTGAACGCCGGGACAAAGCTTTTTGGGAACAATTTTTCATTGACAGCAACCGGATACCCGAGATTCAAGGAGAGGAGCGGTTCGGTTGAAAATTTGGTAAAAAAGGTAGAAGATTGCTTTGAGCGAAGCCTGAACGGCAAAAAAATCGACAGTAACAGCAGGGAAATGAAGGCATTTGTGGCCTACCTGGAATGGATCGGGAGAACTGTAAAAAAAGGAACGAAGCCTGTCGGGTCAGGTATTGATGAGCCAACTTTTTTAAAACGTGCAGCAGATACGGCAAAAGGCCGAATGGTATTTGTATCCAAATGCCAGGTCTGCCACGGCAAAGGCGGGCAGGGCCTGCTCAACCCGGCTGGAACAGCCTACACCTATCCGCCGCTTTGGGGCGATCATAGCTACAACATCGGCGCCAGTATCTACCGCGTATCCAAATTCGCCGGTTATGTGAAAGATAACATGCCTTTCGGAACTGATTATAAAAGCCGAAAACTCACTGATGAAGAAGCCTGGGACGTAGCGGCTTTTGTTAATTCGCAGCCGCACCCTTATAAAAATATCAATGCCGACTGGCCAAAACTCAACACCAAACCTTATGATTATCCTTTTGGCCCCTATGCTGATACCCTATTTTCAAAAAATCAACGCAAGTATGGGCCGTATGGGCCGATAAAGAAATACTATGCTGCGTTGGGTAAGAAGTAAGGTAAAGCATAGGAGTTGGGACAAGCTATTTTTTAGTTATCAACTTACTTATTATTAAGCATACGACTCCAACGATAAGCGTTTGTTCAAAATACAAAAAAGAACACAACGATAATTCAGCAATAATAGAGTTTTCTCCATGTGGGTTGTCCGAAAAAGTAGCCCATCCAAAACATGCCATCATCGCACCGAGTACCATTAAAGAACATCCAACATAAAATAAGATCTTTTTCAGCATTGCAATAGGGTTTCCCCGAAATTAAACATTTCATGAACTATCTGAAAAAATCCGAAATCGAAATCCCGCATTCCGCAATCAATCCTACTTCACCACCAACGTAATACTTTGCGTGGTATGTGCGCTGAAGTATCCTAAGGTAGTAGGCGTAATATTGGTAGGAGGGTTTGCAGGCGCAACTTGCCCGCCGGGATTGTCGGCCTGTTGCTGCGCCTGGGTGAACCAATAGGTAAACATCGGTTTATCAATGCATTGCATCTCTACCCTAACGGTATCTTTCGCATAAACATTAATATCATTTTCCTGCAGATCGAGATTAACGTTTTTGCCGTCAATAAATTCATCACTAAAAGAAAAAACAGTTTTTACCTGCACGCCGTTTACATACATTACGAACCGGTATTGGTTAGGTACGTTCGGCGGGTCTTTAAAATAAACGGTTATTACGCGCTGCCCCTTGCCGGTATCAAAAAAACTGTCCTTTGAAGTTATCGAATCCATCGCCACCTTCTGTGGCATGGTTGATTTTGCGGTATAGGTTTTTCCGCCGGTGGTTACTGAGAGATAATAAGTGGTCCCGCTCACCCCGTTAACGTTATTTATGGAATAAGTACCGGCCGGGCCTTCTATAAATTGATATTGATGGCCCAGGCTATCGCTTATGGTCACCACGGCTCCCGTTACCGCGGGGTATGTATTGGTACTGGTAAAAGGGACATTGCGGCTAAGTTTTACGTATTGCGGACCGTAAACATTAGTGATATTGGCTTCGATAACCAGTTGGCCGCTTACATTGCCCAAATCAAGCTGGATGACTTTTTTGCAGGAAGCAAAAGCCAGCAGGATAACCGCGATGCTGATGAAATATTTAAAGCTGGTTCTCTTCATATCTTAAAATTTAAAGTTCCAGGTTATAGACGGTATCCGGGTAGCAAAAATGCTGGTTTCCTGCGCTTCGGTTGTATTAGGAACCGTTTTACTGTCCTGGAAAGTAATGATGTACGGGTCGCGGTGCGCATAAACATTGTAAATGCCAAATGTCCAGCTCGAGTGATATTTTTTATGTGGCTTACCTTCCAATGTAGCGCCAATATCCAACCGGTTTGTCGATGGCATGCGGTAACCGTTCCGTTCCGAATAAGAAAACGTTGTGAGCCCGCCAATGTTATATTTCCCGGTCGGATAAGTAACTGCATTACCGGTCCCATAAACAAAATCGCTCGAGAATGTCCAGCGGCTATTGAGTTTGTAAATACCTACAATGGAAAGGTCGTGCGTGCGATCCTGCCGTGCGGGGAAGTAGCGGTCGTTGTCGATAGCCGCAAATTTATCTTCTGTCCGCGACAGCGTATAACCTATCCAGCCATTAAAGCGGCCATATTTCTTTTTCAAAAATAGCTCGAGGCCATAAGCCCTGCCGCTGCCATAAACTAATTGCGACTCCACATCCTGGTTAACCAGTAACTGGGCACCATCTTTATAATCTATCTGGTTTTGCAGCCATTTGTAATAGATCTCGGCCGAAAACTCGTAGGTATTGTCCTTGAAGTTTTTGAACCACCCGGTTGATATCTGATCAGCAATTTCGGGTTTGATGTTATTGCTGCTCATCTCATACAAATCAGTAGGCGTGCTGCTGGTCGAATTGCTGAGCAAGTGAATATTTTGTGTATTGCGGTTGTAAGAAAACTTGACCGAAGTTGCCTCATCCAGGCTATAGCTTGCCGACAGGCGCGGCTCCAGGTTGATATAGGTTTTAACCGTCTGGCCCGAAGTATAAGTTTGAGAACTTATAGTATTGCCCGCTGCATCATAAGTTTTGAAGGTTCCTGGTCCTAATAAAAACAAGCCGCTTAACCGCAATCCGTAAAGGATAGTTAAGGCATTGCTGGGTTTCCATTCGTCACTTACATAAGCCGCATTTTCATAACCGTAACGATTTTCGGTACTTATATTATTAAAGCTTGAATTTTTGGATGATGTGCTGATATCGCCCGGTGCAATGTCATGGTGCAAAATGTTTAATCCGAACTTAAGCGTATGGTTATCGCCCATAGAGTAGGACAGGTCTTCCTTCAGATTCACATCGGTTATCTGCGACGTGGCTTTAAACTCATCATTGGTGATGAAGCTTTCTATGGCGTAATTGTAATTGCTAAATACAATTGAGGTGTTTGAGAACAGGCGTTCGTTAAACAGGTGGTTAAACCGGATAGTGCCCGTGGAGTTGCCCCAGTTGGTACCGAAGGTGTTTTTCAGGGCCAGAACATCCTTACCAAAATAGCCCGAAATATAGATAGCATTTTTATCATCGAAATGATAATTGGCTTTGGCATTCAGGTCGTAAAAGTAAATGGAACTGCCCCTTATGGTGGAGTCAGTCGAGGCCTTTAAAAAAAAATCAATATAAGTACGGCGCGCGCTTATCATAAACGAGCCCTTGTCCTCTACAATTGGGCCCTCAATCTTAATGCGGGATGAGATCAAACCCAGGCCACCCTGAACGGTATAGTCCTTATTATTACCCTCGTTCATTTTAATATCCAACACCGATGATAGCCTGCCGCCAAACTCCGCAGGCATGCCACCTTTATAAAGGCTCACATCCTTTATCGCGTCGGAATTAAAGGTCGAAAAAAAGCCAAAAAAGTGCGAGGCATTGTAAACCGTTGCCTCATCCAGTAATATCAGGTTCTGATCGGCACCGCCGCCGCGCACATAAAAGCCGGTATTGCCCTCGCCAGCTGATTTAACACCCGGCAGCAGCGACAAGGTTTTCAAAATATCTTTTTCGCCTAAAAGCACCGGTACCTGGTTTATCTGCGCCATATTCAGTTTCTCGACACCCATTTGCGGCGAGGCAATATTATCATTGTTGGGCCGGTCGGCGGAGATGACAACTTCTTTCAAAGCGCCGT
>Ga0207080_1098_pt1 | contig 18344 bp, 18 predicted proteins | sample Alteio_BWMinHeat_58_FD_153532 | JGI IMG/M metagenome (GOLD analysis project Ga0207080, IMG submission 153532) | Enriched cells from forest soil in Barre Woods Harvard Forest LTER site, Petersham, Massachusetts, United States -... | ecosystem: Environmental > Terrestrial > Soil > Temperate forest >...
AAGAGATCATTCGCCAGAATGATAAATTAAAAGAAGTTGCCTGGCTCAGTTCGCATGAAATAAGGCGCCCGTTAGCAAACATTATAGGCCTCGCCAATATGATGAAAGTATCGCCCTACATGGACGAGAAATTGAAGATATTGGAAAACCTCAACCAATCGGCCGAAGAATTGGACAAAATAGTACACACTATCAATTCGACCATCGAAGAAGAATTTCAACAGGCAGATCAGCCTGTTTCTAAGTCATAGTTTGTTTTATAAAAATCACTAAACATTCCCGTCGAACCATTTTTACTATCAGGTGTTTACATTTGATATAAAAACCGGTTATGAGCATAATTTCTGTTAACCCTGCAAATGGGAAAATTATTAAAAAATACAAGGCTCACACCCTGCAACAGGTTGAGCAGAAAATAAAGCAAACGCATAATGCCTGGTTAAGCTGGAGGGAATCGTCACATGATGAACGAAAGCGTCTTTTATCAAGCATGGCAGGCATATTGCAAAGCCGCAAAAACGAACTCGCCGCATTAATGGCCCTGGAAATGGGTAAACCTGTTAACCAGGGCATAGCCGAAATAGATAAATGTGCCTCTGTATGTCAATATTATGCTACAAACGCCGCAACATACCTAAGTGATCAAATAATTGAAACGGATGCCTCTAAAAGCTATGTAAGCTTTCAGCCTATTGGTGTAGTGTTGGCGATAATGCCCTGGAACTTTCCATTCTGGCAGGTCTTTCGTTTTTTGGCTCCTGCCCTTGCTGCCGGGAATTGCGGCGTGCTAAAACATGCCTCTAATGTGCCCGGCTGCGCAATAGCCATTGAAGAAATAGTAAGGGAAGCCGGTTTCCCGGATAACGTGTTTCAAACTTTATTAATTAGCAGCGCATCGGTTGAAAAAGTTATTAATAACCCGTTTATACAGGCTGTTACTATAACCGGAAGTACAAATGCCGGCAAGCAAGTGGCGCAAAAGGCTGGCTCTTTAATAAAAAAAACAGTTCTGGAACTTGGCGGAAGTGATGCGTATGTAATACTTGAAGATGCTGACCTTGAAAAAGCCGCCGAAATATGCGTTAATAGCCGTATGATCAACAGCGGGCAAAGTTGCATTGCTGCGAAAAGATTTGTGGTTGTAAAATCAGTCGAAAAAGAGTTTATAAGCCTGTTTTTAAATAAAATGAAGGCCAAAAAGGTTGGCGATCCTCTAGATAGCGGTACGGATATAGGTCCGCAAGCGCGTGTGGATCTGCGAAATGAATTGCATAAACAAGTGAAGTTATCGGTAAAAAAAGGCGCTAAATGTATGTTGGGAGGCACTTTGCCCAAAGGGAAGGGTGCCTATTATCCCGCAACCATCCTTACCAAAGTTAAGCCGGGGATGCCTGCGTATGATGAAGAATTATTTGGTCCCGTAGCGGCTATAATCAGAGCCAGCGATGAGGCCGATGCAATACGGATTGCTAATGACAGCAATTTTGGTTTAGGCGCTGCGGTGTTCACGAAGAACAAAGAAAAAGGAGAATGGATTGCTTCGACCCAATTACAGGCAGGCGCCTGCTTTGTAAATGCTCTTGTAAAATCTGATCCGCGGTTACCTTTTGGCGGTATCAAACAATCGGGTTACGGACGCGAACTTGGCCTTTTCGGCATTCATGAATTTGTGAATATTAAGACAGTTTTTGTGGGTGAGAGTTAAATTCTAAATCCTAAACTCTAAATTCTAAGACTAAAATACGTCTTAACTATAGATTAATTTATATTGATAATCAAATAATTATATTAATTACATGATGTTATAATTTAAGTTAAGTAATATCCGAACCACTTCAACCTTTACAACCACTTCAACCAATCACAAACCTTACCATTTCCTGACCTTATCACAAATTTCAAAACCGTATCTTTGCACCCGTTATGAGTAAGCATGGCAGGATATTAGTAGCAATGAGCGGCGGGGTTGATAGCTCCGTAGCATCGGTTATGCTTCATGAAGAAGGTTACGAAGTTATTGGTCTTACCATGAAAACCTGGGACTACGCCTCATCAGGTGGCAGTTCAAAAGAAACAGGCTGTTGCAGCCTGGATAGCATCAACGATGCCCGCGCTTTGGCCGTGGCTTATGGCTTTCCGCACTATATACTGGATATCAGGAGTGAGTTTGGCGATTTTGTTATCGACAATTTTGTCGACGAATACCTGGCCGGCCGCACCCCTAACCCATGTGTTTTATGCAATACGCATATAAAATGGGACGCATTGCTTAAGCGTGCCGATAAGCTGGACTGCGAATTTATCGCGACCGGGCATTATGCCAATATCCGGCAGCACGATAATGGCAGATATGTAGTTTCTAAGGGCCTGGATGAAAATAAGGACCAGTCTTATGTGCTTTGGGGCGTTTCGCAACAGAACCTGGCACGTACCAAATTTCCTCTGGGAAGCTTTGCTAAATCGCAAATCAGGCAAATGGCGCTTGATATGGGTCAGTTAGAACTTGCCAATAAGAGCGAAAGCTACGAGATATGTTTTGTGCCCGACAATGATTACAGGGCTTTTTTACGTCACAAAGTTGAAGACCTGGAAGAACGTGTTGCGGGAGGAAATTTTGTTTTGACTGACGGCACCGTTGTGGGTAAGCACCAGGGCTATCCTTTTTATACAATTGGTCAGCGTAAAGGATTGGGCATTGCATTGGGGCATCCCATGTTTGTAACACGCATTGACCCGGAAACCAATACAGTTGTATTAGGAACGCAGGAAGAACTGGAACGCAAATCGGCCTGGGTACGGAACCTGAACTTAGTTAAATACGAAAATATCAACGAGCCTATTGAAGCCGTCACCAAGATACGCTACAAGGATGCCGGCTCGCAAAGCACCATTTTACAAATGGGCGAACATATGAAGGTTGATTTTCATCATTCAGTATCAGGTATAGCGCCCGGGCAGTCGGCCGTTTTTTACGAAGGAAACGACCTTTTAGGAGGTGGCTTTTTAATGTGATTTCTTTGTTGAAACTGCACACAACCTTCCAACATTTCAACCTTTCAACTTTCCAACATTCAGAAAAACAAATTTGCGTTTACCTTTCTTTATGTTTTATTTGCAGAAAATAACCTTATAGATGGCTAAAAATCTACTTATTGTCGAATCTCCTGCCAAGGCAAAAACCATAGAAGGTTACCTTGGTAAGGACTTTACTGTAAAGTCGAGCTACGGACATATCCGCGACCTGGTAAAGTCGGAAGATGCGATAGATATTCAAAATAATTTTGCACAAAAATATGAAGTGCCTGCTGATAAGAAGCAGGTGGTGAGTGAATTAAAGAAACTTGCAAAGGAAGCTGAAATGGTTTGGCTTGCATCGGACGAGGACCGTGAGGGTGAGGCTATTTCCTGGCATTTATTCGAGACATTAGGTTTAAAGGATGCAACAACCAAGCGTATTGTTTTCCACGAAATAACTAAACCGGCTATATTAAAAGCGATTGAAAACCCGCGTAAAATAGATTATAACCTGGTTTATGCCCAGCAGGCGCGCCGGGTTTTAGACAGATTGGTTGGTTTTGAACTATCCCCTGTTCTGTGGAAAAAAGTAAAGCCTTCGCTTTCAGCAGGAAGAGTGCAGTCAGTAGCCGTAAGGCTTATTGTAGAGCGTGAGCGCGAGATCAATAAGTTTAACGCAGAAGCGGCTTTTAAAATAGTCGCAATATTTGGTAAAGGCCGTGAAGCCTTCAAAGCTGAACTGCCGGAACGTTATGCTAAACAGGATGATGCCGAGAAATTTTTGAAAGATTGCATTGGCGCTAATTTCAATGTAAACTCATTAGAGACCAAGCCTGCAAAACGCTCGCCGGCTGCACCGTTTACCACCTCTACCCTGCAACAGGAAGCCAGTCGTAAGTTAGGGTTCTCGGTTTCCCGGACGATGACTGTTGCCCAAAAGCTTTACGAATCGGGTAAGATTACCTATATGCGTACTGATTCGCTTAATTTATCCGACATGGCGCTGGCTGCGGCTGCGAAGCAAATCAATTCAGCTTACGGCGAGAAATATCATCAGTACCGGAAATATAAAACTAAAAGCGCCGGTGCCCAGGAAGCGCACGAAGCTATCAGGCCAACGTATTTTGATGTGCATACGGTTGACGGCGACCCATCCGAAAAACGTTTATATGAACTAATTTGGAAAAGGGCTATTGCCTCGCAGATGAGTGAAGCTTTGTTTGAGAAAACAACTGCAAAAATCGGCATATCAACACGTAAAGAGGAATTGGTTGCCAATGGCGAGGTGATGAAGTTTGATGGCTTCCTTAAAGTTTACCTGGAATCATCAGATGAAGAAGATGATACCCAAAGCACCGAGGATAACGCCATATTGCCGCCTTTAGCTAAAGGGCAGCACCTTGATTTGCAAGAAATGACTGCTACAGAACGTTTTTCGCGCCCGGCACCACGGTACACCGAGGCAAGTTTGGTTAAGAAACTGGAAGAGTTGGGCATCGGCAGGCCGTCGACCTACGCCCCTACTATTTCAACCATTCAGAATCGTGGTTATGTAGTTAAAGAAGACCGTGAAGGAAAAGCCCGTAGTTTTAGGGTTTTAACACTTAAGGGTCAAAATATCACTAAAGAAGAAAAGTCTGAAAATACAGGCGCCGAACGTAATAAACTGTTCCCTACTGATATTGGTTCGGTTGTGAATGATTTCCTGCTGCAATACTTTAAAGAAATAGTTGACTATGGCTTTACTGCCGGTGTTGAAAAGCAATTTGACGAAATAGCGCAGGGTTTGGAAGTATGGACGGATATGATCCGCAATTTTTACAACCCGTTTCATAAAGGTGTTGAAAATACGATTGAAACGGCGGACAAAGCCACGGGTGAACGCGATTTGGGTATTCATCCCGAAAACGGCAAAAAGGTTTCGGTGCGAATTGGCCGTTTCGGGCCGTTTGTGCAGGTTGGTGACAGTGAAGGCGAAGAAAAGCCGCTGTATGCCAGTTTAAGGGCCGGACAGAGCATCGAAACCATTTCGATGGCGGATGCGCTGGAATTGTTCAAGCTGCCCAAGAAGGTAGGTGTATTTGAGGATAAGGACATGACGGTTGCCATTGGTAAGTTTGGCCCATATATCAGGCACGATGGTGCGTTTTATTCTCTCCCAAAAGATGTCGATCCGCATGACGTTACTGAAGAGATGGCAATAGAACTAATCGTTGATAAACGCAAACGCGATTCGGAACGAGTGATGAAGACCTTTACTGAAGCAGCGGATGTGAAAATCCTTAACGGACGCTGGGGCCCGTATATCGAATTTGGCAAGCAAAACGTTAAAATACCAAAGGGCCGCGAACCACTGGAACTGACCTATGAGGATTGCAAAGCATTAGCGGACGCCGAGGCAAAAGCTCCTAAGAAGCCGGGTGCAAAAAGGTTTGCGAAGAAGAAATAGCGGTTAGTTGAATGGTTGATTAAGTTAAGTGGTTGATTGAGTTTTTAACAACCAGTTCTAACCTATTCAACGCAATCAACTTAATCTAACTCAATCAACTAAAAATGATAAAAGACATCCCCGAAAATATAGTTAAAGATATTGCCATAGCTGTTGCGTTGGAAAGAGAAAATATTCGCGATAAAATTTGGTACGTCTACCTGATCAATCTCAAAAAAGAGCCGATAGAAAATGTGCTGGTAACCTCGAAAGGTTATGGTGAGAAGGACGGTGAACAGATCAAAACCTCTACCCTGCGTCACATGTTCCCGATAGTTAAGGATAATGAGTATGTGCTGATCGAGCCTATTGATGAAGCCACATTTGGCCTAAATAATGAGTACTGGCTGAGCTATTATGTCGGCAAAGAGATTTATGATAAGAAGTTCATTTTTTTGCCTGAAAGTATAGTTGACTCTAATTTTATCAAACTGCCTATCCTAAATAAGCCGGGGGTGATGATACGCTAAAGCGGTGATTAGAGATTAGTTAATTAGAGATTGGTTAAGCAATCGGTACCTGGCGGATTTAATTCGCCCGGAAAAGCCCATACTTCAAAATACAATAAATAGCTCTCACCCCGTCTTTCCACCCGATTTTTTTGCCATCGTCATAAGTTCGTCCATAATAGGATATCCCGACTTCATAAATGCGGATCTTAGGTACACGGGCAATTTTTTGCGTTACTTCCGGCTCGAAGCCAAAACGCTGTTCTGTTAATTTAATGGACTGGATGATTTTAGTGTCAAAAAGCTTGTAACAGGTTTCCATATCCGTTAGGTTCAGGTTGGAGAACATATTGGAGAAAAAGGTAAGCCAGCGGTTGCCAATGGTATGCCAGAAAAATAATATCCTGTGCGGGTTATTACCCATAAACCGCGAACCATACACTACATCGGCAAAACCACTGCAGATAGGTTTTAGCAAATCATTGTACTCAATGGGGTCATATTCCAAATCCGCATCCTGGATGATGAGATACTCACCTTTTGCTTTTGAAATGCCGGTATGCAGCGCGGCGCCTTTCCCTCTATTTATGTCGTGATGATAATATTGAATGTTAAGTTCGGGGTTGGAATTTTTATAATTGAGAATAGCTTGTTCTGTATCATCTTTTGAGCAATCATTCACAATAATTAACTCTTTGCCGATACCTTCGATTAGTTCAACAGCCTTAATTTTATCCAATATCAGGTGAATGGTATTAGCCTCGTTGTATACAGGAATGATAATGGATAACTTTTCTATTTTCATTAGCGGGTCAAACTTCAAATGTAAAAATAATACTTAGCTTATTGACCTGTTCAAATCGGGCACAATGATTATATTGGCTGCTATAAATGATTATCGCCCATGCTTGAACAATATGATTTGCACAACTTTATGGTATTGGACATTGAAACCGTACCGCAATACAGCAGTCATGACCAGTTACCCGCCCCCATGCAGAAGCTTTGGGACCTTAAAACCCAATATGCACGTAAAGATGAGACGGCAGAGGAATTTTATGGCCGCGCAGGTATATGGGCCGAATTTGGAAGGATAATATGTATTTCTGTGGGCATTTTCACCCGCGGGAGGAATACGGGTTTGAGGGTAAAATCCTATGCCTCGCATGATGAAAAGGAGTTACTGATACAATTTGCCGATTTACTGCATTCGCAACCAGCCGGGCTTATTTTATGCGCCCATAACGGCAAAGAATTCGATTTTCCGTACATCTGCAGACGGATGCTTATCAATGGTATCCCTTTTCCGCCACAATTGGAGATAGCAGGCAAAAAACCCTGGGAAGTGAACCATTTAGATACGATGGAGCTATGGAAGTTCGGTGATTATAAAAGCTATACATCGCTCAACCTGCTTACGGCCATATTTGATATTCCTACGCCAAAGGATGATATTGACGGCAGTATGGTGGGACATGTTTATTGGGTGGAGAATGATTTACATCGCATCAGTACTTATTGCCAAAAAGACGTGGTAGCTACTGCGCAATTGATAAGGCGATACCGCGGTGAAGAATTAATTGCAGATGATTATATAACACTCGTTGGAGAATAATGCTGCAGGTAAATCACTTAAAAGTTCAGTTTAAAACACAAAACGGCTTAGTTGAAGCCGTAAAGGATAGTTCGTTTACGCTCCCAAAAGGCGAAACTGTGGGTATAGTGGGTGAATCAGGTTCCGGTAAATCGGTTACCGCCCTGGCATTAATGCGCTTGCATAACGAGGCGAATACACATATAACCGGAACAATATTATTCAACGACATTAATATACTGGAAATAGACGAAGACGAAATGCGCCATTTGCGCGGCAATCGTATCGCGATGATTTTCCAGGAGCCCATGACCTCCCTTAACCCCGTTTTTACCTGCGGCCACCAGGTTACAGAAGCCATAAGGCTGCATTTAGGTTTGAGTATATCGGAAGCCAAAAAAAGAGCGATTGAGCTTTTTAACGAAGTACAACTGCCCAGGCCTGAGGCTATTTTTGACAGCTATCCGCACCAGATATCCGGCGGACAGAAGCAAAGGATCATGATAGCCATGGCGCTATCCTGCGACCCGGAAATATTGATAGCCGACGAACCTACAACCGCGCTGGATGTAACCGTTCAAAAAACCATCATCGAATTACTGCAGCGGCTGAAAAGCGAACGCAATATGAGCCTGGTATTCATATCGCATGATTTGGGTGTGGTTAGCGAGATTGCTGACAGGGTTATCGTAATGTACAAAGGCGAAATTGTTGAGGAAGCTGAGACAAAAACCATCTTTTCGCACCCGAAACACCCCTACACCAAGGGTTTACTGGCCTGCCGCCCGGCGCCTGATTATCACTTAAAAAAACTTCCGGTTGTGGCTGATTTTTTGGATGATGAGACAAAAGGGGGCGCATCTATCGAAAAAATAAGGGAACAATACGCTTACAAACCCGGCGAAATCAAGGAACACCGAAAGAAACTGTACGCACAGCAGCCTATTTTGAAAATCACTGAGTTGAGTACCTGGTTCCCGGTGGGTTCCGGCTTTTTTTCACGGAAAAAAGAGTTTATTAAGGCGGTAAACAAAGTAAGCTTTGATGTTTACCCGGGTGAAACTTTAGGATTGGTTGGTGAATCAGGCTGCGGTAAATCAACTTTGGGCCGAAGTATTTTAAGGCTCATAGAGCCTACATCCGGCGACATTAATTTCGAAAATACCGATCTGCGCAAATTAGGTAAGCACGATATGCGCAATATGCGGAGTGATATTCAAATCATTTTCCAGGATCCCTACTCCTCTTTAAACCCGAGGCTTACTGTTGGCGATTCGTTAATGGAACCGCTGCAGGTACATCAATTGTATGATAATAATACAAAACGGAAAAAGCGGGTAATGGAGCTTTTGGAGCGCGTAAACCTGCAGCCTGAATACTTTAACCGTTATCCGCATGAATTTTCAGGCGGGCAGCGCCAACGCATTGTGATCGCCCGTGCACTTGCCTTGCAGCCCAAGTTTATTATTTGCGATGAATCAGTTTCGGCCCTGGATGTGTCTGTGCAGGCACAAGTTTTGAACCTTATCCGCGAATTGCAGCAGGAATTTAATTTGACTTATATTTTCATTTCGCACGATCTTTCCGTCATCAAACACATATCCGACCGTGTTATGGTGATGAACAAGGGCGAGATCATTGAAACCGGCGACCCCGATGAGATATATTATCATCCTAAAATGGAATATACGAAAAGACTTATTGCATCAATCCCAGGTTCTAAATAAGGCACTAACTCAAGACTTAAAACTCACAACTTAATACTTAATCTGTACCTTTATGCAATTAAAATCTACCCATGTCTAAAAATAAAAACAGCTCGTCTATCAAGCAGGTACTCACCCAAATGGTACTTGATATATTCGAAAAAAATAGTGGTACCCCATTCAACTACAAACAAGTTTCGGCCAAATTAAATATCCATGATCCCGAATCACGCGAGACCATTTATGAAATATTAAAGGAGGAAGCACAAAAAAATGTCCTTAAAGAAGTAACACACGGCAAATTTCAGTTGCTCGAATTAAAAACCTTTATTGAGGGTAAAGTAGACCTGACAGCAGATGGTTCGGCTTTTATTGTTACCGATGACCCGGACGAAACTGACATATTTGTTGCACCCCGCAAATTACGCAATGCGCTAAACGGCGACCGCGTAAAGGTTTACGTTTATGCTAAAAGCAAAGGCTCCCGCAAGGAAGGCGAAGTAATAGAGATATTACAGCGCAACAAAATGGAGTTTACGGGGATAGTAAAACTCTCGGAACGCTTTGCCTTTTTCATTCCGGACGACCGGAAGATGATGCATGATATCTTTATTCCTATCAGCGAGATCAATGGCGCGAAGAATGGAATAAAAGCAATTGCAGAAATTACAGACTGGCCACCCGGCGCCAGGAACCCCATAGGTCGCATCAAGCAAGTTTTAGGCGTACAGGGCGAGAATGATACCGAAATGAACGCCATCCTGGCGGAATATGGTTTCCCGCTGGCTTTTGATAAAGAAGTTGAACGTGATGCCGAAGAAATACCCGACGTTATTACAAAGGATGAAATAGCCCGTCGCCGCGATTTCAGAGAGGTATTAACTTTTACTATAGACCCCTTTGATGCCAAGGATTTTGATGATGCTATATCTTTTAGAACGTTGCCAAACGGGCATTACGAGGTTGGGGTGCATATCGCTGACGTGTCACATTACATTCAACCTGATTCCGCATTGGATAAAGAGGCGCTTGATCGTGCCACGTCTGTTTACCTTGTTGACAGAGTTATACCCATGCTCCCTGAAAGATTATCAAATGGATTGTGCTCGCTAAGGCCCAAAGAGGATAAGCTTTGTTTTGCCGCCGTATTTGAATTGAACGAAGAGGCGCATGTGGTAGAAGAATGGTTTGGTAAAACTATCATTCATTCCGATAGGCGTTTTACTTATGAAGAAGTCCAGCAAATTATAGAGAATAAGGCCGGAGAATTTAACGATGAAATAGCGAAGCTAAATGCGCTTGCCTATAAACTCCGCGAACGAAAATTCAAAAATGGCGCTATCAGCTTTGAAACTACCGAGGTTAAATTTAAGCTGGATGAACAAGGTAAACCGACAGGAGTTTATATAAAAGAGCGTAAAGATGCCCATAAACTCATTGAAGACTTTATGCTGCTGGCAAACCGTAAGGTAGCCGAATTTGTAAGCAAAAAAGGCAAGGGAAAACAGAAATACACCTTTGTTTACCGCACACACGATTCACCCAAGCCTGACAGCCTGGCCAGTTTTGCGCAATTTGCGGCAAGGTTTGGTTATCGCATTAATACCAAATCCGATAAGGAAATTGCGAAATCGCTTAATTTTTTGATGGAGGATGTGGAAGGTAAAAAGGAACAAAATGTATTGACGCAGCTTGCTATCCGGTCGATGGCGAAGGCTATTTATACCACAAAATCCAGTAGTCATTATGGACTTGCGTTTGACCATTACACACATTTTACCTCTCCTATTCGTCGTTACCCGGATGTGATGGTACACCGATTGTTGTTTCATTATTTAAATGGCGGGCAATCAGCAAATGAGGCCTATTATGAGAAACTTTGTCAGCATTGTTCGCAAATGGAAAAAAAGGCGGCTGATGCCGAACGTGCTTCGGTAAAATATAAACAAGCCGAATTCCTGAAGGACCAGATTGGAACGGTTTATACCGGTATTATTTCGGGCGTTACAGAATGGGGTATGTACGTGGAAATCATTGAGAACAAATGCGAAGGCATGATTCGGCTGCGGGATATATCGGATGATTTTTATACCCTCGATGAAAAAAACTATGCCATTATTGGTCAGCGGAAAAAGAAAGTTTACCGTTTGGGTGATGAAGTGCGCATTAAGGTTAAAAATGTAGATCTTACCAAAAAACAGATTGATTTCTCATTAGTTCAAGACTAATTATAGATTTGTTGAATTAATTGAATGAAGAAACTTACTGACCTGCAGGAAATAATTAACGAGGAAATACAAAAACTCGAGTTCCCATTGCATCCTGCCGACTTATACGAGCCGATAAAATACATTCTATCTCTTGGCGGCAAACGCATGCGTCCTGCCCTGCTGTTAATGGCCTGCGACCTTTTTGGTGAGGATATCAACAAGGCTATATCTTCTGCACTTGCGATTGAAGTGTTTCATAACTTCACGCTGATGCATGATGACATTATGGACAATGCCCCCTTGCGCCGTGGAAAAATCACTGTTCACGAAAAGTGGAACAAAAATGTAGCAATCCTGTCCGGTGATGTGATGCTGGTTGAAGGCTACAAGCTGATGATGAACGTGGATGAACATTTACTTCGCCCCATCATGAATATTTTTAATGAAACCGCTGTAGGGGTATGCGAGGGCCAGCAGCTGGATATGGAGTTCGAGACGCGCAATGATGTAGGTATTGATGAATACATTAACATGATACGCCTTAAAACCGCTGTGGTGCTTGGTAGCGCTTTGAAGATTGGCGCGTTAATTGGTGGCGCCAGTGCCGAGGATGCTGCTTTACTCCAAACCTTTGGCGAACAATTAGGTATAGCTTTCCAGTTACAGGATGATATACTGGATGTTTACGGTAATCCCGAAAAATTCGGCAAACAGGTTGGCGGTGATATTCAATCCAACAAAAAGACCTTTCTGCTGATTAAAGCCCTTGAACTGGCCGATAACGGACAATCCGCTGAGTTAAAAAAGTTACTATCAAATGCCCAATTCCAGGCTGCCGACAAGGTAGAAATGGTTACCGGGATTTATGACCAGATAGGTGTGCGACAGAATGCATGGCAAGCTATGCAAGCTTATGCTGATAAAGCCTTTAGTGCATTGGATGCTATAAATCTTCCAAACGAACACAAGCAATACCTGCGCGACTTTGCCCATGGATTGATGGTAAGGGAGAATTGATTACTTTTAGGGTATGAAAAGAACCTTATTGATCTGCTCAATCTTCTTTTGGGCACTTACTATAAAAGCTCAGACAAAAGATTCTCCTCCAAGCATAGATATCAAGGAGCCGATAGATTCTGTTATAGTTAAAAAGTCTCAGAAAGAAATCGAACCGGGCTATCCTGGTGGTATGTCGGCATTTTATCACTATATCTACGATAATTTAAAGTATCCTGATAAGGCACGCAAGAAAAATATTCAGGGTAAAGTATTAATTAGTTTCGTTATTGAAAAAGATGGTAGTCTTGTTGATATTAAAGTACTGAAAGGTGTAGCATCTGACATAGATGCAGAAGCAATAAGATTGATTAAAGAATCTCCTAAATGGAAACCAGGTATACAAAATGGTCAACCGGTGCGGGTTCAATATTCAATGCCAATAGACTTTTCCCTTGATAGCAAGTAAAAATATTATGAAACACTTCCTTATTACATGCGCTTTTATTATTGTTTTTTTTGCGGCCCGCGCCCAGCAGCCTCCGCCTAAAAATCCCAAAGACCCGGACGTGGATATGCCGAAAACGGATACGCCAATGCATAACATGGTTTTTTACAAAGTTGAACATGAACCTGAATTCCCGGGCGGTATTGAAAAATTGTACCGATACCTTGGGAAAAATCTCAGGTACCCTGCGGCTGCCAAAGAAAATAATGTCCAGGGAAAGGTTTTTGTAACGTTCATTGTAGAAAAAGATGGCAGCTTGACTGATATAAAAATTTCAAAAAGTCTCTCGCCTGAAACAGATGCTGAAGCAATACGGCTGATGCAAGCCTGCCCAAAATGGAACCCCGGAATTCAAAATGGACGACCGGTAAGGGTTGCGTATACAATACCGGTTGCGTTTACGTTGGCCGATTAGAATTGACCGCTGTATTTTTATATTTAAAAAATGAAAAGACTTTTATTTGCTTTTGCACTTCTTTTATTGACATGGGCAGCCAAAGCTCAAACACAAGATACCGTGCTTACTAATGGCGGTAAATTAAAGCCCGAACAAGCCATTATGGATGTAAGACATTATACCATTGCGCTCAATGTTGATTTCAGCCAAAAGGCTATCGAAGGATATACGACCATTGATGTCATCATGGCGAAACCAACAAAAGTATTGTTGTTCGACTTAATGGATACTTATAGTGTACATGATGTATTGGTAAATGGTAAAAAAGAGCCATTTGATTTCAAAAACAGGTTGATCAAGATAAACCTTGATAAAGAACTATATGGAAAAGCCAGTGTTAAAATATTTTACGGCGGTAAACCACACGTTGCCCGTCGTCCGCCATGGGATGATGGTTTTATCTGGACGAAAGATTCAACCGGGCATCAATGGATGGCCATTACCGCCGAGGGTGCAGGTGGCAAGTTATATTTTCCATGCAAAGATCACCCTTCTGACGAACCGAACGAGGGTGTAGATATGCTGATCACCGTCCCGAAGGACCTGGTAGTTGCCGGGCCTGGCTTGCTAAAAGATGTAAAAAAACACGGTAGCACCGCCACCTATCATTGGAAAACCAATTATACTATCAACAATTACAGCATCATTTTTAATGTTGGGGACTATAAGGTATTCAGTCGCCCTTATACGACTGTTGACGGCCACCAGGCTACTGTACAGTTTTATGTGTTGAATGAGCATGCTGATAAGGCCGAACACTTCCTGGATGTATTTGTGAAGACCATTCACGAGCAGGAGAAATACTTTGGCGAATACCCCTTCGCAAAAGAAAAGATTGCCATGTGTGAGACGCCGCACCTGGGTATGGAACATCAAACGATGGTAGCATACGGGAACAAATTCCGTTATACTAAGATTGGCGGTGAAGATTACGACTGGCTGATGCACCACGAGTTTGGGCACGAATGGTGGGGCAATAAAGTTACTGCCAAGGACTGGGCCGATTACTGGATACATGAAGGCATTTGTTCCTTCGGAGATGCACTGTATACCCGTGAGTTTGCAGGCGAAGCGGCATATAATAAGATATTCCAGCAAAGCATTTTTGGGATAGAGAATAAGATACCGGTTGTGCAGCACCCGGATATGGACGAAGAGGCCGCTTATATCAATGATATCTATTCGAAAGGCGCCTTTTTTATGCATACACTTCGGTATGTGATGGGCGACAGTTTGTTTTTCCCGGCTTTGAAGAGGTTTGTGACCAGTCCGCAGTACACCTACGATAATTTAGTAAGCACGGATGATGTGGAGCAATTTTTTACGAAAGAAGCGGGTCGTGATTTAAAGCCATTTTTTAATCTTTACCTGCGCACCACAGACAAACTGGAAGTACATATTAAAACGCTGCCCGGCAACAAATACCTGGTTCAGTTGCAAAATATCAATATCCCCTTGCCGCTTGATATTACAACTGATGCCGGTACAAAACGTGTAATGCTTGATAGTAAAGGTGTACGTATTAACAGTAAAACTTTGCCGGTAATTGACCCGGATGTATTTTATATTAAGAAGGTAATTATTGAATAAAAAACATGAAATCTATCCTTATCACAATTGCCTTTATGGCAGTTTTTTCGGTAGCGAGGGCGCAGCAAACTGATACGACTAAACAAGCTCCAATATTTACGGCTGTTGAACAGGAACCAACGCCGGTAGGCGGAATGGGTGTTTTTTACCAGTATTTAGCAAATAATATTCATTACCCCGACGACGCGAAAAAGAGAAACATACAAGGAAAGGTGTTTTTGACATTCGTAGTTGAAAAGGATGGGACGTTGAGTAATATACAAGTTTTGCGGGGTGTTTCAGATGATATTAATGCAGAAGCAGTAAGGGTTTTCAAAAATGCGCCAAAGTGGAATCCCGGCATACAAAGAGGAAGGCCGGTAAGAGTTCAATACAATGTACCAATAAGCTTTACACTGCAAAATAACTAACCATGAAAGCTATCCTTATCACAATTGGTTTTTTAACGCTTGTTTTTGTAGCAAAAGCTCAACAAACTGACTCTGTCAAAAAAGGCAGCGCAGATACCACGATATACGATAACCCCGCAACTCCGCCTGAATTTCCCGGCGGCCGCACCAAGTTATACGCGGCGCTCTATAAGAATGTACATTATCCTGCTAAAGCCAAAGAAGACAATATACAAGGGATTGTTGTTTTAGACATAGTGATCGAAAAAGACGGTTCCATCACAAATATTACGGTCAAGAAAAGCGTTGCACCTGTATTGGACAATGAGGTGATCCGGATCGTAAAGCTCTTACCTAAATTTATTCCAGGAAAAGACAAAAATGGCCAGCCTGTAAGATCTTATCTTGATCTCCCGTATTCATTCACATTGGCGACTGATAATTAACGGGGCGAAATTCTCGTTAAAAACAAAAAAGCCCCGGTCAAAATAACCAGGGCTTTTAATTTTATATCGTTTTGCTAATTACTCAGCAGAACCTTCTTCTTTATCAGCTTTCTTTGCTTTTGGAGCAGCAGCTTTTTTTGCTTTAGGTGCTTCTTCTGTTGTTTCTGCTTTCGGAGCAGCGGCTTTTGCCGGTTTTGCAGCAGGTGCTTCAGCTACCGGGGCGGCTTCAGCTTTAACTTCTGCAACTGGTGCAGGTGCTTCAACAGCTTTAGGTGCAGCTTTTGCAGCCGGTTTTGCTTTTGGCGCTTCAACTACCGGTGCAGCTTCGAAAGGTATTACTGATACGTATGAACGGTTATCAGCTTTCTTTTTGAAAACTACAGTGCCATCAGTTAATGCGAATAAGGTATGATCTTTACCGATACCTACGTTAAGGCCCGGGTTGTGCGGGGTACCACGCTGACGTACGATGATGTTACCGGCTATTGCAGGCTGACCACCAAATATTTTGATACCTAAACGTTTGCTATGTGACTCGCGGCCGTTTCTTGAGCTACCGGCCCCTTTTTTGTGTGCCATTTCTTATATTTTTATGAGCTGATATCAATCAGCCCGGGTTGAATCTTAATTATAAATTGATACCGGTGATCTCTATCTTGGTAAATTGCTGGCGGTGGCCATTCTTTTTCTTGTAACCTTTTCTTCTTTTCTTTTTGAAGATAATTACTTTATCACCTTTTAAATGAGACAGGATCTTAGCTGATACCTTAGCGCCTTTCAAATCAGAACCTAATTTGAATTTACCTTCGTTTTCTGCTAATAACACATTGTCAAATTCAATACTAGCGCCCTCATCTCCCTGTAAACGGTGTACAAAGATCTGCTGGTCTTTAGCAACCTTAAATTGCTGTCCGGCTATACTTACTATTGCGTACATTGTTATTAATATTTGTTTTTAAAATTCGAGGTGCAAATATATAAACTTTAAATTTAAAAAGCCAGAGAATTTTTAAAGCTTAATTAGCGCACATTTTCTTCAGGGCATCTGTATATTCCTGTGTTACGGGCTTTCCTCCTAATTTCATACATTCATTATAAAACTTCCATGCGTTTTTGCAATCCTTTTTATATAAATAGGCGGCTGATAGTTTGAATAATGTGTTTTGATTTAAAGGATCGATTTTGTACGACTTATTAAAGAATCCTATAGCTATATTGAGATCTTCTGCGTCCCCCTTATTTTCAAAGATAGCCATGTATACCGATGCCTTATCAGTCAAAATGTTTGAACTGTTCGGATTAATGGCAAGTCCTTTAGCGTATTGTCGTAACGCCTCATTCATGTCGTTAAAAGTGAAATATATAGAGCCGAATCCCCAATAAATATTTTCATTTTTAGGGTCAAGTAAATATGCCTGGTTAAAACGATACATCGCTGTTCTGATATTCCCCCTGTATAAATAATCAAAGCCAATCTTTATAAGAGCGTCAGATGCCTTTCTGTGTGTTCCGTTTTGCGCCAATTCAGTTTTAATTAATTCCTGATCAGCTTCTATTTGTCCGGGCGTTTTTTGGACGTTGCCGTACTCGGGTAGCAACCTAATCTCTGTTTTGGCTTCCTCCTTCCATTGCTCATAGCTGATTTGCTGCGCAAAGGCGGACCGGCAGATTAATGTCGTGATAAGGATTAAGAAATATTTCATACCTAAATCTACTATTATTTCTGTTTTGCAGCCTCATCATCCAAAACGGTCTTTATTTCTTTTATCATTTGCTCATTGGCTTGCTTTAAGCGCGGGTCACCTATAAATGATTCATCAAACGTTATCGTTTTGCTGGTTCGCTGGTAATTGAACTGCATAAAATAACGCGGCGCTTTTTGTCCGTTATGCCTTACGGTTGTATCCCCTCTTTCGTCCGATGGCCAATCCCAAAAGCCCAGTTCAGCAGCTTTACGGTGCAAGTACAGTAGTTGCTCCTTGGGCAGATGAAGTTTCATTTTTATTACCGAGTCATGCGAATTAACATACTGGTAATCCCCTGTTCCCGAATCATATTTGTTTAACATGCTGTCGGGTGTACCATATTGAAAAACAATAGATTTAAATTCGACGAATTTGTACGGTGCATTTTTAATCATATGCCCATAATAATAAACGCAGTAGATTAAAAACGGCACTACCACTGTAGCGATGAGAAATATTTTTTTAGACTTTTTTTCCATACAGATTATAAAATTATTTATTTACGACTTCAAAATTCGAAATTGAACATTCGATATTCGAAATTATTCTTGTAGTTCTTTCTCCCACTTACTAACCGTTGCGGTAGCTATCACATTACCCAGCACGTTTGTTGCCGAACGGCCCATGTCCAATAAAGGGTCAATACCCAGCAACAAAGCTAAGCCTGCTTCGGGGATATTAAATAAGCCTATTGTTCCGGCTACTACCACTAATGCCGCACGCGGTACTCCAGCCATACCTTTGCTGGTGA